>Ga0209711_10000019_pt1 | contig 124973 bp, 121 predicted proteins | sample ArcticOcean_MG_C_7_FD_187441 | JGI IMG/M metagenome (GOLD analysis project Ga0209711, IMG submission 187441) | Marine microbial communities from western Arctic Ocean - ArcticOcean_MG_CB11_88 (SPAdes) (version 2) | ecosystem: Environmental > Aquatic > Marine > Oceanic | place: Arctic Ocean... | reverse complement strand
TTGTGGTGTTTGACTTTTCCTGGGCCCGCTTCAAACTTCTCCCAGTCTCCCAGTCTCCCAGTCTCCCAGTCTCCCAGTCTCCCAGTCTCCCAGTCTCCCCTAAGCGCATGAGCAATGGTTGCCGATAGGCTGCCTCGAAGGTGCGCGCAACGTCGCCATCCAGGCCGCTTTCGTTAACCCTCACCTCGCCTCACTTTGTTGGGTTTTTGGTTCGCTGTCGTTCAGCTTAACGTCATAAAAACCGAGTAAACTGAGCACTCGAAATGCTGAGGCGTCCTCAAATGGTTTGGTTTGTCCGCGTGATGCTGGTTTTATGTTTGATGGGTTGTAAAACTGCGCCGATTGTCGATCAAGCGGGGATTGACCCTGAGCGCTATCAGGCGGATCTCAAGGCGTGTCAGTACTATGCAGGCCAGGTTAACAGCGCCCGCATTGTCGCAAGCAAAGGGGCGCTGACCGGTCTCTTTGGTGGGTTGCTGGGCTTAGCCGTTGGTAGCGAATCAAATGCCAAAAAGTCCGCCGGCGCAGGCGTTGCCGCAGGTGGTGCGAAGGGTTTGGCCGACGCAGAAGCAAAAAAGGCCAAGGTTGCGCGGCAATGCTTACGAAGTCGCGGTTATATCGTTTACGACTAGCGCTGATAATCTTTAGCAATGCGCAGCTTATCCCGCTGCCAATCACGTTCTTTGATGGTGGCGCGTTTGTCGTGTTCTTTTTTACCGGACGCGAGTGCCAATTCGCACTTAACCAGGGGGCCCTTCCAATAAAGCGCCAAGGGCACGCAGGTAAACCCTTTTTGTTGCACGCTGCCAATTAAGCGCGCGATTTCGCGGCGGTTAAGCAGAAGTTTTCGATTACGTTGCGCGTCAGGGACCACATGCGTTGAGGCGGAATGCAGTGGCGTGATGTTGGCCCCCAAGAGAAATGCCTCGTTGCGCTTGAAGAAGATATAGGTGTCGGTCAGCTGGATCCGGCCAGCTCGAATGGACTTCAGTTCCCAACCCTCTAATACCAATCCGGCTTCGAATTTTTCATGGAAATGGTATTCGAAACCCGCTTTCTTGTTTTTAGCGATGGTCCCTGGGTTCGATTTCTTTTTGGTAGCCAATGTCTTTACTCAACAGGAAGGCGTCTATTGTACGTTGGAATGGATGACTTGTGGATGCAAGACAAAATGGTGACAATAAAATGCGCAACAGAGGAAGTGGCATGCTAAATCAATCAGAGTCGATGCATGGGATGTGGTCGTCCCGTCTTATGTTTATTTTTGCAGCCGCTGGGTCCGCCGTTGGTTTGGGTAATATCTGGCGGTTTCCGTATCTCGCGGGCGAGAACGGGGGCGGCGTTTTTGTGTTGGCCTATTTAGGCTGTATCGCCTTAATTGGAATTCCAATTTTGGTTTCGGAGATTTTGCTTGGCCGGGCGGGTCGTCAAAGCCCGATCAACGCGATGTTGGTGTTGGCCAAGGCGTCTGGCGCGAGCCCAGCCTGGTCGGTGATAGGTTGGATGGGGGCGCTTGCCGGGTTCATGATTTTGTCGTTTTACGGGGTTATCGCCGGCTGGGCAATGGCCTATGTTGCGGACATGGTTTCCGGCAACTTCGTTGGAATTGAGGCCGATGCTGCGGCGAAAAGTTTTGAGGGCTTTATTGGAGATCCCCTGAAAGTGGTGGGCTGGCAGACAGCCTTCATGGCGCTAACCATTGCCATTGCAGCCCGCGGGGTTGGACGGGGCCTTGAGGTGACCGTTCGGTATTTAATGCCTGCGCTGTTTCTGCTCTTGGTGGTCTTGGTGTTGTACTCCGCGTTGACGACCGGCCATTTTGTTGAAGGTTTAACCTTCTTGTTCCAACCAAATTTTGATGATTTCAGTCCTAACAGTTTGATTACGGCCATGGGGCAAGCATTTTTTACCCTGAGCTTGGGTATGGGCGCGATTATGGCCTACGGCGCCTACATGCCGAAGGGTTCGTCGATTATTGGCACCGCAGCAACCATCGCGTTATTGGACACGGGCGTCGCACTGATGTCTGCGATGGTGATATTCCCCTTAGTGTTTGCCAACGGGCTTGAGAGTTCAGCGGGCCCGGGCCTCATGTTCATTACCCTGCCCATCGCGTTTGGTCAAATGGTTGGCGGTCAAATTTTTGGCACCATCTTTTTTGTCTTGGTTACCTTTGCAGCGATTACCTCCAGCATTTCTCTGCTCGAACCTGCGGTAGCTTGGGTGGTCGAAAAAACGCGCTTAGGACGGGCTCGGGGGGCGGTGCTGGTCGGGTTTATTGCATGGCTGCTTGGCCTCGGCAGCGCCTTGTCCTTTAATTTGGGCGCGGATTGGACCCTGGCCAATGGCATGACGTTCTTCGATGTGATGGATTATGCCTCGAATAATATCTTATTGCCCCTGGGTGGGATCTTGATTGCGATCTTTACCGGTTGGCTGCTGAGTGAGGATCAGGTCCAGGCCCAGCTAGCAGAAGACCAAGGGGCCCTCCCAGCATGGCGGTTTCTGACTCGGTTTATTGCGCCTTTGGGTGTCCTAATCGTGTTTTTGGTTACCATATTTTGAAGGTCGGCTAACGCTTTGAGAGAAATCAAAAGAACAGCGCTGGTGCCCTATGCTTGCGAGGTCGCCTTTGAGGTCGTGAACGAGATAGAGGCGTACTCAGAATTTTTGCCCTGGTGCGCCGAAAGTCAGGTTCTTCAGCGAACTGAGACGGACGTCATCGCGACGCTGGTTCTGGCGAAATCCGGTATTCGGCAGCGTTTCACCACCAAAAATCAGTTGATGTGGCCCACGACCATTGCCTTGTCATTGGTCGATGGTCCGTTCTCGCGGCTTGAAGGGACCTGGCAGTTCGATGCGCTCGGGGAGGCGGGCTGTAAGATCACCTTGGATTTGGGCTTTGAATTTAGCAGTAAGTTGATTGACCAGACCTTTGGACGGGTTTTTGGCGTTGCGGCCGATCGGTTAGTCGACGCGTTTACGGCGCGTTTGGATGACCTTCATGGCTGAATTGTCTGCGGAGGTTTGCTTTGCATCGCCCAGCCGTCAGGCCTTGATCGCCGTCACGGTAATACAAGGCACCAGTATTCGGGCAGCGGTGATGCAGTCTTTGTTGCCGACAATGTTCCCCGAGTATGATTTTTCGGGATTACCCTGTGGGATTTTCGGTCAGGTAGTCGATGCTGATCATGCGGTTCAGGCTGGGGACCGGATTGAGGTTTACCGCCCATTAATTAATGACCCGAAGCAACGTCGCCGCAATCGAGCCGGACGTTAGGTTTGATCGGTGTCTTTGGCGCTGCTCGGAACATAATCCCCTTCGAATCGAACCAGGCGGTCGTTCTCGAAGACAATGATGAGTTCTTGCTTGATGACCGCTTGGTCTGGATAGGCGATGGTATAAATATAATTCCACCGGTTCGTATCAAACGAATCCGTAAGCACTGGGTTGCCCAGTACAAATTGGATTTGAGCGCGGGTCATCCCAGGCTTTAATTTATCAATCATTTCCTGCGAAACAATATTGCCCTGCTGGATGGCTAATTTATAGACACCCGGGAATTCGATGCTGGCGCAACTAAAAAGGCTCGTCAAAAGTAAGAGCAATGGTATTTTTCGGTTCAAATTCACAACGATTGATCTCTAGATTTGTCGAAAGGTAGGCAACCTGTTCCCGCTGGGTCACGACTTGGGGCATTGTATCGTATAATGCGAGCTCAGCTAAGAGAATCTGACGAGTACTTATGACGGCAGAAACCCAAGATCTCAAAGACGCAGGCCTGAAAATTACGTTGCCCAGGCTCAAAATCCTTCATGCCCTAGAAACATCACAAGTTCGCCATGTCAGTGCGGAAGATGTCTATCGATTGCTGCTCGATCGGGGTGAGGAAATTGGTCTTGCAACCGTGTATCGCGTGTTGACCCAATTTGAAGATGCCGGGCTGGTGACGCGGCACCATTTTGAGGGCGGACATTCGATCTTTGAATTATCGCCAGATGCGCACCACGATCACATCGTTTGCGTAAAATGCGGCCGAGTTGAGGAGTTTACCGATCGAGAGATTGAAAAACGGCAAGAAGCGATCGCGCTTGAAATGGGTTTTGAGCTAACCGATCATCAGCTCAACATGTACGGTTTGTGCCCGGCTTGCCGTTAAATCCGCTTGGGTTGAACGGTGGATTATCTCGATTGCGCGGTCATCATCATTTCCCGAGCGTGGGCGAGTGATTTTTCGGTAATCTCAATGCCGCTCAGCATTCTGGCGATTTCTTCGACCCGACCCGACGCGCTTAATGGCTCGATGGCGGTTGCATTGATGTCTTTCGTGACCTTGAAGTGATTGTGGCCCTGGGCCGCCACCTGCCCTAAGTGGGTGACGCACAGGACCTGAGCCTGGGCGCTGAGCGTTCTTAAAAGTGCGCCAACAGTCTGGGCAACGCCTCCCCCAATGCCCACGTCGACCTCATCGAAAATGATCGTGCCGACCGCGCTCGTGCCCAGCGTTGCCACCTGGATGGCAAGGCTAATTCTTGAGAGCTCTCCGCCAGACGCGATTTTATTGAGTGGCTGTGGTGTTTGCCCTGGATTTGTCGCGATTAAAAAGGTGGTTTCTTCCAGGCCAAATCGGCTCGGTTGATTGTAAGGCGCAAGGCTAACCTCAAGGCAGGCATTCCCCATTCCCATTTGCGTGAGCAGGTTTTTAACCGTTTTCTCGATTTTTAATTTGCCCTTGGCTCTTTTTTTGGACAAATGAGTTGCTGCGGCGTCCCAATTATTTTTCGCAGTTTGGATGTCGTCGCTCAGTGTTTCGACCGCGGCATCTGAATCGCTCAATTGCGTCAGTTCATCGCTCAAGGTTGCTTGCAGTGTGATGAGCTGCTCGGGTGGGCACCGATGCTTTCTGGAAATGTCATGAATTTGTTGCATTCGATGCTCAACCCATTGCAACCGTTCCGGGTTGGCCTGACTGACATCGAGGTATCGCAGCAGGTCTCGATTGAGTTCGTCAATTTGGAGCAAGGATTGCTCTAATTGATCGCGCATTGCGGTCAGGTTGGGGTCCTTTATTTTACCCAGGGCAAGACGGGCGGTCTGCAGTGCGGCTAAACCGCCGCCGCGATCGTCATCGTTGATTAATCTCTGGGCCTGTTGGGCAAAGCTCAGATTTTCATCGGCATTAGCCAGCTGCAATAATTCTGTATCCAGGGCGTTGACCTCGCCGTGCTGCAGGTCGAGCTTGGCGAGTTCATCGAGTTGATAGTCTAGAAATCCAATGCGGTCTGCTCGGTCCTTTTTACTGGCTAGAAGCTCGGCTTGTCTCGCTTGTAATGCGGACCAGGCCTCGAATAAAACCGCAACCTTGGCAGCTTGGGGCGTGGCGGCTGCGAATTCGTCGAGCAGGTGCCGCTGGCTGTCTCGTTTGAGTAGCGCTTGATGCTCGTGTTGGGCGTGAATATCCAGTAGCGACTGACTGAATGACTTGAGCTCCGACAGGGTCATTGGCGTGCCATTGATGAAGGCGCGACTCGGGCCCTCGGTGTTAATGACTCGTCGAATGACGACCTCTGAATCGCTGCTTTCTACGCCGTGCTCGCCAAGCCAGGCGCGGGCACGGGGCGCTTGATCGAGCGAAAAAATCCCGCACAGCTCGGCTTTGTTTGACGCTTGACCCACGAGGTGGGATTCAGCCCTTTGGCCCATTAATAATGCCAAACCATCGACAACCAAAGATTTTCCGACCCCCGTCTCACCGGTAATCACCGTCATGCCGGGTGCAATCTCAATGCTGATCGAGTCGACTACGGCGAGGTTTTTTATAGACAAATGCGTGAGCATGGCGAAAGGCATCATTGATTTGGGGTTGAATTGAAATGGTAGTCAAATGCACCCAGGAAATACAAGGGTACATTCTTTTTATCTTCGCTTTTTTTAGCCTAGGGTTGCGGCTATATTGTCTGAAATGCCCGGCCCGTTTTTTAATGGAACGATCAAAGTGATTACAACAAAATCTCAAAATTTGTTACGCACGATCGTCGAGAATTATATCGCCGAAGGGCAGCCGGTTGCCTCCGCTCGGCTTGCAGCGGCTGGGGTTTCGATGAGCCCCGCCTCAATTCGATTTATGATGGCCGAGCTGGAAGAGCAAGGGTACCTAAAGTCACCGCATACCTCGGCTGGTAGAATCCCGACAGAGCAGGCTTATCGGTTTTTCGTGGATTCGCTCATCCAGGTAGCGCCACTTGGGGAAGCCGACCTGAATCGGCTATCGCTTCCATTGGATCCCGATATGACGGCCTCAGAGCTGATTCAATCGGCGTCGGGCTTATTGTCAGAAGTGACCCAGCTGGCAGGTCTTGTCACCGTACCAAGACCCAGCCAGTTGAAGTTAAAGCACATCGAGTTTCTGTTGCTGTCGCCGGGTCGGGTGCTTGCGATTCTCGTGCTCAACGATCATGAAGTTGAAAATCGGGTCATCCATATCGAGCAGGCCTATTCAGAAATTGAACTCAAAGAAATTTCTAATTTTTTAAATACTCATTATGCGGGAAAGAGTCTGATAAAAATCCGGGCAGAGCTGGTTAATTCGATGAAAGGTGACCGGTTACAAATGAACCAACTCATGCAGCGCACCCTCGATGTTGCAGATCAAATCTTCGAGCCTGAAGACAACGGCGACTTCGTGGTTGCTGGTCAAGAGAATTTATTAGATGTTGATCAGACTGAAAGGCTCCAGGACCTTCGGGGGTTGTTTAAAGCGTTTTCGCTTAAAGGCGATATTCTTCACGTTCTAGACCGTTGCATGGAATCCGATGGGATTAAGCTCTTCATTGGTCAGGAGTCGGGCTATGAATTGCTCGGTGACTGTAGTCTTGTGACCTCGCCCTACCAGGTCGCAGGCGAGTGTGTCGGTGTTCTGGGCGTGATTGGACCAACTCGGATGGCCTATGATCGAATTATCCCCATTGTCGATGCGACGGCCAGAATGCTAACGGCTGCGATGGATAGCTCCAGGCGGTAGGGGCTTGCTAGGCTCGCTTACCTAGAATTGCAGTTGGCGCGGCATAATTTTCAAAAAATCCCTTGAATTCGATCAATTCAACCCCCATATGGCTGTCTACCTTGGGGAGGAAGTGTCCAACATGACGAATTCAAAGGAAACGCCGCCTGAGCGCAGCGAAGATCAAACTGAAGTGGCGCCCGGCGAAATCCAAGATTTGGAAGACAGCGTGGCGCAAGAGCTTCTCGATCCAGTAATCGATGAGGCCGCATCAGGCCCGCTGCCTGACATCCAGGCGGAGGCGGATAAGTTTCGAGATCTTGCTTTGCGTGCCGAGGCTGAGATGCAGAATTTGCGAAAACGCGCCGAACGCGATGTGCAGAATGCCCATAAGTTCGGCGTTGAGCGTCTTATTCAGAACCTTTTGCCGGTTTTAGATAGTTTAGAAAAGGCGATAGAAACCAGTCTTCAAGCCGAAACCCCTGAGGATGATCCCCAACTTGAGGGTTTGAAGCTGTGCTTTAAGCTGTTTACCGATGTTTTTGAGAAAGAAGGCGTGCAGATGGTTGATCCATTGGGGCAGGCTTTCGATCCCAATGTTCACGAAGCACTATCAATGATTGAAAACCCCGATATGGAGCCCAATTCGGTCATGGTGGTGATTCAAAAAGGCTACCGTTTACACGAGCGATTGGTTCGGCCAGCAATGGTGATCGTCTCCAAATCGCCAGCGGGTGCTTGAAAAAGAATTGAACGGCCTCATTGAGGGGGCATGGATTAGTGGTTGGGCAGTGTTGCCTAAACGAATGGAGAAATGAAATGGCGAAAATAATAGGCATTGATTTAGGAACGACCAACAGCTGCGTTGCAGTATTAGACGGCGGCTCATCAAAAATCATCGAAAATTCAGAGGGCGATCGCACGACCCCTTCGGTTGTTGCTTATACCGATGATGACGAAACACTGGTTGGGCAATCTGCCAAACGGCAGGCTGTCACCAACCCGAACAACACCCTGTTCGCCATCAAGCGGCTTATTGGCCGTCAATTTGAGGACGAGGTGGTCCAGCGCGATATCAAAATGGTGCCTTATGAGATTGTCAAAGCCGACAATGGCGATGCATGGGTGAAAGTTAAAAATGATCGGCTGGCCCCGCCGCAGGTTTCTGCTCAGATCCTCATGAAGATGAAGAAGACGGCCGAGGATTTCTTGGGCGAGGCGGTTACCGAAGCGGTTATTACGGTGCCGGCTTATTTTAATGACTCCCAGCGCCAGGCAACGAAAGACGCAGGGCGAATCGCAGGTTTAGACGTTAAGCGGATCATTAATGAGCCAACGGCTGCGGCCCTCGCTTACGGCATGGACAAGGCGCCGGGTGATTCGACCATCGCGGTATACGACCTAGGGGGCGGTACCTTTGATATCTCGGTGATTGAAATCGCGGATGTTGATGGCGAAAAGCAATTTGAAGTGCTCTCAACCAATGGCGACACCTTCTTGGGTGGTGAAGACTTCGATATGCGAATTATTGACTACTTGGTTGAGACCTTTAAAAAAGAGCAAGGAATGGATCTCAGTCAGGACTCGCTAGCACTGCAGCGATTAAAAGAAGCCGCTGAAAAAGCGAAGATCGAGTTATCGAGCTCTAGCCAGACAGAAATTAATCTGCCTTACATTACGGCCGATGCCAGTGGTCCAAAGCATTTGGTTTTGAAAATCACTCAAAGCAAGCTCGAATCCCTGGTTGAGGATTTGGTCGATCGAACCCTTGAGCCGCTTCGCGTTGCCTTGAAAGATGCCAGCATGTCGATCTCAGATATCGACGATATTATTCTGGTGGGCGGGCAGACGCGGATGCCGCTGGTTCAGCGTAAAGTCAAAGAGTTCTTTGGAAAAGATGCGCGTAAGGATATTAATCCTGACGAAGCGGTTGCCATGGGCGCGTCAATTCAGGCCGCTGTCTTGGCCGGCGACGTGAAAGATGTCCTGCTGCTTGATGTGACGCCTTTATCGTTGGGTATCGAGACCATGGGCGGCGTGATGAGCTCCTTGATTGAAAAAAACACCACCATCCCAACCCGGAAGTCCCAGGTTTTCTCAACGGCGGAAGATAACCAGCCTGCGGTTACGATCCACGTATTGCAAGGTGAGCGGAAACAGGCTGGGCAGAATAAGTCTTTGGGCCAGTTTGATCTGTCTGATATCCCGGCGTCTCCTCGCGGCACACCGCAGATTGAGGTCAGTTTTGATCTGGATGCCAATGGAATATTAAATGTGTCGGCCAAGGATAAGGCGACGGGTAAAGAGCAGTCGATTGTGATCAAGGCCAGTAGCGGGCTATCGGATGAAGAAGTGGATCAGATGATTCGTGACGCTGAAGCCCACGCCGAAGATGACAAAAAGTTTGAATCCATGGTGTCTGCGCGCAATACCGCTGATGGCATGATTCACGCGACCCGAAAAACCTTGGAAGAAGCCGCTGATGAGGCCTCAGAGGCCGAGCGCGCAGAGATTGAAACCGCGATTTCTGAACTTGAAGCCGCCTTGAAAGAATCAGACTTGGAAGCGATTGAGGCGAAAACTCAGAAGCTAACCGAGGTATCTCAAGGTCTTGCGCAAAAGATGTATGCCAAGCAAGCAGAAGCAGCCCAGCCAGCAGGTGCGGATGCAGACGCCAGTAGCGGTAGCGCAGAGGGTAACGATGATGCCGTCGATGCTGAATTTGAGGAAGTGAAGGACGAGAAGTAGACTTGACGTTCTTTTTTTAACTCCCCCTAGGATCAGGCACATAGGTTATGGCAAAGCGCGATTATTACGAGGTCCTAGGGGTTGCGAAAAGCGCCTCTGAGCCGGAAATTAAAAAGGCGTATCGTCGTTTGGCGATGAAGCATCACCCCGATCGAAATGAGGGGAATGTTGAGGCTGAGGAGAAGTTCAAAGAGGCGAGTGAGGCGGCTGAAGTCCTGCTCGATGCTGAAAAGCGATCGACCTATGATCAACATGGGCATGCTGCGTTTGAAGGCGGTGGTGGTCGAGGTGGGTTTGGTAATTCGGGCAATTTTGGTTCGATTTTTGAGGATGTTTTTGGCGACATTTTCTCAGGGGGGCGAGGCCAGAGCCAAGTGCATCGGGGCTCCGATCTAAAATATATTTTAGATATTACCCTTGAAGAAGCCGTTCGAGGGACCAATCCCAAAATCAAAATCCCGACCTTGGTTGAGTGTATGTCTTGCCTTGGATCTGGCGCTAAGTCGGGCACGAAGCCAATGGCCTGCGTTCAGTGCGGTGGCTCCGGTCAGATTACTGCCCGTCAGGGGTTTTTCTCGCTCCAGCAAACCTGTCCACGATGTCGGGGTAAAGGCAAAATTATTTCTGACCCTTGCCCGCCTTGTCGCGGCCAGGGCCGGGTAGAAGAGAAGAAAACCCTGTCGGTTAAGGTGCCGCCGGGCGTCGATACCGGCGATCGCATTCGGCTATCAGGTCAAGGTGAGGCGGGTGCGAACGGCGGACCAGCCGGTGATTTGTATGTTCAAATGAATGTTCGCGAACATCCTATTTTTACGCGAGATGGTGCAGACCTTTATTGTGAAGTGCCGATCAGTTTCGTGAACGCAGCCCTGGGTGAGCAGTTAGAAATTCCGACACTGGAAGGCAAGGTCAGCCTTAAGGTGCCGGCTGAAACCCAAACCGGAAAGTTGTTTCGGTTGAAAGGCAAGGGGGTCGATATGACCCAGATCCGTGGCGGTGGACTGGGCGACTTGTATTGTAAGATCGTCGTCGAGACGCCGGTGAATCTAAGTGAAGACCAGAAAGCATTGCTCAGAGCGTTTGCCGGCGATCAAGATGCTTCGCAGTCGCCAAAACACGCGTCTTGGTTAAATGGCGTTAAAAGATTTATTGATGCATTGAGAGATTAACTGTTCCAGCCCAACCGCGTGCTTTGCGCTTTGGAGAAACCGATGTCGATAAAGGTGGCGATCGCAGGGATAGCCGGCCGAATGGGCCGAACGCTTGCCGAGCAGGTTCAACGAGTAGACGATCTTGAGTTGATCGGTGGGGTAGAGCGCGCGGGTTCGCCTTGGCTCGGACAGTCCATTGCGACTGGGTTGTCCCTATCTGGCGCGACTGGGTCGATCACGCAAGACCTCGCGGCGCTGCCCGCTTTTGACGTTCTGCTGGATTTTACAACAACCCAATCAACGCTTGTGCATCTGGAAACCTGTCTGACGCGACGCGCGGCAATGGTGATTGGAACCACGGGCTTTATGCCCAACGAAACGATGAAGATTAAGCAGGCATCGAAGCAGATTACGATTGTCCATGCGCACAACTATTCCGTCGGGCTAACGCTTTTACTCGACCTGGTTCAGCAAACCAGTGCAAAGGTGGGTGCTGAGGCTGACGTTGAGATTCTCGAGTGGCACCACAATCAGAAGGTCGATGCGCCGTCGGGGACCGCCTATGCTTTGTTAGACGCGGTCAAGGCGGGCAGGCAAGATGCTGTTGGGCCGAGCGTCCACGGCCGCGAGGGCCTGGTCGGTGCGCGGCCCAAAGGCGAGATTGGGCTGCATGCGGTGCGCGGTGGCGACATCATTGGTGAGCATCAAGTTTTGTTTGCGATGAACGGCGAAAGAATTGAATTGACCCATCGCGCCGCCAGTCGGGCAAACTTTGCCGAAGGCGCCTTGAGGGCCGCGCGTTGGGGGTTTGCCAGCGGTGCGCCAGGGCTTTTTGATATGCGGGACGTTTTGGGGTTAGACCGCGCCGCGAGTGATGGGTCTTGATGGAAATTGGCAGGAGCGCGAGATAACGCTGGTGTCAAAACCGTTGCTGGATTAGAATGCGCGCTTAAGATGACCGATTAAAGATCCCTAAAAAGCGAGAATGGAATGCCCATCTCGCTTTTTTTTGGGCCACTATTTTATGCGGGGGAACAGCCTTGGCGGCAAAAGCAATTCTGGCACTTGCGAGCGGCGACGTTTTTACTGGCCACTCGATTGGCGCGCTTGGGCGCAGCACAGGCGAGGTCGTGTTCAATACGGCCATGACCGGGTATCAGGAGATCCTGACGGACCCGTCCTACGCAAGGCAAATGGTGACCTTAACGCACCCCCATATTGGTAACACGGGATGCAATGCTGAGGATTTTGAGTCCGACGTGGTGCATGCTGCTGGGCTGATTGTTCGAGACCTGCCTTTGGTCGCAAGTAGCTGGCGTAAAGAAGAAAATTTATCAGAATTTTTGAAGCGCCACGGCACGGTTGCAATATCAAACATTGATACCCGGGCGTTAACGCGTATTTTACGATCTAAAGGATCTCAGAATGCCTGTTTAGTCGCAGCCGATGAGATTTCTGACACGGACTTGGCAGCGGCGTTGCAGGCTGCGACAGCCTTTCCCGGGCTTAAGAATATGGATCTAGCGAGTTCGGTCAGCACGCAGAGCGCCTATGAATGGACGCAACCTTCCTGGGATGGCCTAACCAAAGGGACGGTCAAAAACGACGAACCCTTCCACGTGGTGGCCTTTGATTTTGGGGTTAAGCGCAACATTTTGAGGATGCTCGTCGATCGGGGTTGTCGCCTGACGGTTGTGCCCGCGACGACCACGGCCGCGGCAGCAATGGCGCTGGCCCCGGATGGTATCTTTTTATCCAATGGGCCCGGTGATCCAGAGCCCTGTGGTTATGCGATTGACACAATTAAAACCTTTCTTGAGGCAAACATCCCAATGTTTGGGATTTGTCTTGGACATCAATTGCTAGGTCTTGCAGCCGGTGCTAAGACCCAAAAAATGGGTCACGGCCATCATGGCGCCAATCATCCTGTGCAAGATTTAAAGACGGGCGTGGTGATGATTACCAGCCAAAACCATGGGTTTTGCTTGGATGAGTCGCAGCTATCGGATCAAGTCGAGGTCACGCATCGATCGTTGTTTGATGGGACGATTCAAGGGGTGCGTCATAAAACTGCGCCAGCATTTGGGTTCCAAGGTCACCCGGAGGCCAGTCCGGGTCCCCATGATGTCGCGCCGCTCTTCGATCAATTCATAAAGAGCATGACTAAGAGGGTTGGGTAGATGCCAAAACGAGGTGATATTAAAAGTGTTCTGATTATTGGCGCTGGGCCGATTGTTATTGGACAAGCTTGTGAGTTTGATTATTCGGGCGCCCAAGCCTGTAAAGCGCTAAGAGAAGAAGGCTACCGGGTGATTTTGGTGAACTCAAATCCCGCCACTATTATGACCGATCCAGCAACCGCCGATGCCACCTATATTGAACCGGTGACCTGGCAGGTTGTTGAACGCATCATCGCGATAGAGCGCCCGGATGCGCTACTGCCCACAATGGGCGGGCAAACTGCACTCAATTGTGCGTTAGACCTTGCGCGGGAAGGGGTACTTGAGCGATATGACGTTGAGCTGATAGGCGCCACCAAAGAAGCCATTGATAAAGCGGAAGATCGACAGCTTTTCGGTCAGGTCATGAAGTCTATTGGACTCGAGACGCCCAGAAACGGGATTGCCCATTCCCTTGAAGAAGCCAAACAGGTTCAAGCCACTTTAGGGTTTCCCTGTGTGATTAGACCGAGCTTTACCCTGGGCGGCAGCGGCGGTGGGGTGGCTTACAACGCGGAAGAATTTGTCGAGATTTGTGCTCGGGGGCTTGATTTATCGCCGACCAATGAGCTGTTAATTGATGAATCGTTACTTGGCTGGAAAGAGTTCGAAATGGAGGTCGTTCGAGACCGAGATGACAACTGCATTATCGTTTGTTCAATCGAGAACTTCGACCCCATGGGGGTTCACACCGGGGATTCAATTACCGTTGCGCCGGCGCAAACGCTCACAGATAAAGAATATCAACGGATGCGGAATGCCTCCATTGAGGTGTTGCGGGCGATTGGCGTAGAAACCGGTGGGTCGAACGTTCAGTTCGGCGTGAGTCCGGAGGATGGTCGCATGGTTGTGATCGAGATGAATCCTCGGGTATCAAGATCTTCCGCTTTGGCCTCTAAAGCAACCGGGTTTCCGATTGCGCGGATTGCGACCAAATTGGCTATTGGGTACACCTTGCCCGAGTTGGCAAATGAGATCACAGGTGGCGTGACGCCCGCCTCATTTGAGCCGGCGATCGATTACATTGTGACCAAGATCCCAAGATTTACCTTTGAAAAATTTCCAGAAGCCGACAATACGCTAACAACTCAGATGAAAAGTGTGGGTGAAGTAATGGCTATGGGCCGCACTTTCCAAGAATCGATCCAAAAAGCACTTCGGGGTTTAGAGGTTGGGATTAACGGGTTTTCACCCCTGGTGGATTTGGCGGATGAGGGCGCCTTGGCCCTCATACAGCACGAGCTTCGAGTGCCTGGCGCGGAACGAATTTTGTATGTTGCCGATGCCTTTCGTTTTGGCCTGTCTTTGTCAGAGGTCGGGGATCTTTCAAGTATTGATCCGTGGTTCCTCGCCCACATTGAGTTTCTGATCGAGCAAGAGCAACAGCTGAGCGGCAAGGCCCTCGCAGATTTAGACTTCGATGGGTTCTTTGAATTGAAGCGGCAGGGCTTTTCCGATAGCCGGATGGCTGAATTGCTGCAGGTTGTTGAGGCGGATGTTCGGGCGGCGCGATTGGAGTTAGGGATAAAACCCGTTTATAAGCGGGTTGACAGCTGCGCCGCTGAGTTTGCGTCGCCAACCGCTTATCTTTATTCGACCTATGAAACCGTGTGTGAAGCGGCGCCGACGAGCCGCGAAAAGATCATGGTTTTGGGTGGTGGCCCAAATCGAATTGGTCAAGGTATCGAGTTTGATTATTGCTGTGTTCACGCGGCGCTCGCCATGCGAGAAGATGGCTACGAGACCATTATGGTCAATTGTAATCCCGAGACGGTTAGTACCGATTTTGATACCTCCGATCGGCTCTACTTTGAGCCTTTGACCCTTGAGGATGTGCTGGCAATCGTTGAGATTGAGCAACCGACGGGCGTCATCATTCAATTTGGCGGTCAGACGCCACTCAAACTCGCTCGCGACTTAGAAGCGGCGGGAGTGAAAATTATTGGCACGTCCCCGGATGCGATCGACAAGGCGGAAGACCGGGAGCGCTTCCAGCAAATGTTGCATCAGCTGGGCTTAAAACAACCCGCCAATCGAATTGTGCGGACGGTTGAGGAAGGCCTCGTTGGTGCTGCGGAGATTGGCTATCCGCTGGTGGTTCGGCCCTCGTATGTGCTGGGTGGGCGTGCGATGGAGATCGTCCACAAGGCCAGTGAGCTCGAATATTATTTGAAAAATGCTGTGGTCGTCACACCCGACTCGCCGGTACTTCTGGACCGGTTTTTGGATCTCGCAATTGAGGTTGATGTCGATGCGGTGTGTGATGGCGAGCAAGTGGTGATCGGCGCGATCATGCAACATATCGAGCAAGCGGGGGTCCATTCTGGTGATTCAGCGTGTTCTTTGCCGCCTTACAGTTTGAGCGATGAGCTCATCACGGAAATTGAGGTGCAGGTCGTTGCAATGGCGATGGCCTTGGAGGTTGTCGGTCTGATGAACGTTCAGCTCGCGGTACAGGCAGGTCAAATATTTGTCCTGGAGGTTAATCCCCGCGCATCCAGAACCGTGCCATTTGTTTCAAAATGCATTGGTCGTTCTTTAGCTAAAATTGCCGCAAGGTGTATGGCGGGGACGTCGCTTAAAGATCAGGGCTTCACTCAGCAAATTAAGCCAGATTATTTTCACGTTAAAGAAGCGGTTTTCCCATTTGGTAAATTTCCAGGCGTTGATCCGATTTTAGGGCCGGAGATGAAGTCCACCGGTGAGGTGATGGGAATTGGCAGAACCTTCGGCGAGGCGTATGGCAAGGCGCAGTTGGGCGCAGATGACGAGATCCCGGCCCAGGGCCGGGTCTTTTTGAGTGTGCGGGACCCAGACAAAGATCAGCTGGTTGGCATTGCCAAAGACCTGCTAGATTTGGGTTTTAAGCTCTGCGCAACCCGGGGAACAGCTAGTGTGATTGCCGATGCAGGTTTGACCGTTGAGGTGATGAATAAAGTGATGGAAGGGCGCCCAAATATTACCGATGCCATCAAAAATAATGAAATTAACTTTATTATCAACACGACAGAAGGTCAGCAAGCAATCAAGGATTCGTTCGCGATTCGGCGCAACGCCTTGCAGCATAATGTGTGCTATACGACGACGATGGCGGGTGGTCGAGCAAGCATTGAAGCCTTGCGCCATCGTGCTGAAATGCAAGTATACTGTCTCCAAGAGATGCATGCTGCGCTCTTAGATCGGCCTGGGGTGAACACAATGAAGTTAGGCAGTTAGTTATGGTTAAGACGCCAATGACCGCCGAGGGTGCCGAAGCCCTGCGGCTTGAATTAAAACGTTTGACGTCGACAGAGCGGCCTCGAATTGTGAAAGAAATTACGGCGGCTTTAGCGCAGGGCGACCTTCGTGAGAACGCCGAGTTTCAGTATGCTAAAGAAGAGCAGGGTCATATTGAAGGTAGAATCTCAGAGATTGCAGCAAAGCTGGGCGCGGCTCAAATTATCAATATTAACGAGATCCCAAAATCCGGAAAGGTTATTTTTGGGGTCACTGTTCGGTTGTTAAATTTAGACAATGATGAAGAAGTCACTTACAAAATTGTTGGGGATGACGAAGCGGACATTAAGGTCAACAAAATCTCGATTTATTCACCGGTTGCTCGCAGCTTGATTGGGAAGCAGCAGGATGATGTTGTTCTCATTCAAATCCCATCAGGTCAGATTGAGTACGAGATCTTATCGGTTGAGCACTTGTAGAACGGCAGACGCGTTGACCGCGGCTGGCTGGTCAATCGTTCGGGCAATAAGGCGTCTAGGCAAGGCGGTCTCTAGACAAAGCGGTCTCTAGACAAAGCGGCCTATAGACAAGGCGGCCTATAGATAAAGAGGCCAGCGATTGTTGGCGAGAATTTTGGTTTTATGGGTGCCTGACGAGGTTGGATAGGGCGGGGTTTGGCTCACTTGACGCTCGAAGAATCAGCGCAATACCGCCAATCGTTTGAATGACGGTCGCGTGAGTTGCGTTGACGAGTTCGGCAAGGATTGCTTTTCTTGATTCTCGGTCCGAAATAATTCGGATTTTAATCAGTTCATGGTCGTCCAAGGCTCGATTCAACTCAGTCATTACCGTTTCAGAAAGGCCTTTCGCGGCAATTGTGACGATTGGGTCGAGAATGTGGCCAATGGCCCGGTAGTGTTTCTTTTGTTGTTGGGTTTGCATGGTTGGATCCAAAAAGACCCATTGTACGTCATCGATGCGGCCCCAGGTGTATGCGGAATGAAAAAATCTAAAACCAGTCAGCGCTGGCTCACTGAGCACGAGCAAGACCCCTATGTCTTACAAGCGCGGATCGACGGCTATCGATCGAGAGCGGTTTATAAATTAATCGAGCTCGACGAACGGCTCAATCTGTTTCGAGGAAACTTAACGGTTGTTGATCTGGGCGCCGCGCCCGGCGGCTGGTCGCAAGTGGCTCGGCAGCGTCTGGGCGCATCTGGTCGAGTACTCGCCTTGGATATTCTTGAGATGGCGCCGATCGAAGGTGTGGAGGTGATCACCGGCGATTTCACCGAGCGTGATGCACTTGCCGCTTTAGAGGCGCTTGTGGGAGATCAGACTGTGGACCTTGTAATTTCTGACATGGCCCCCAATTTAAGTGGTATGACGTCGGTGGATTTGCCTCGGAGCATTGATTTAATTGAGCTTGCGATGGACTTTGCTAAGACCTGGTTAAGACCCGGTGGCCACTTTGTGGCGAAAGCCTTTGAAGGCGAGGGGATTGATACTCTTAGACAACAGATTCGTATGACTTATGATAAACAGGTTAATATTAAACCAAAGGCCTCTCGTGGACGATCACGCGAGATTTATTTGGTTGGGCTAGGAAAGAAGTAAGGGTGAGAGTCTGATCACATTGTTTTCTAGGCGTTAGCGTCATGAGGGCCTGGCGCGGGATGTTGGATGCCAACCTGCTAAGGCAGCGGTCGGTTTAAAGTTGAGTCGGAAAATAGACACGTTTAAGAGAGATCGGCACTAGAATACGTTTGCCGGTTGGGGCCAGCTCGATTGAGGTTCTTGCTCGATCGATGGCTGGTAGCAAGGCGGGCGCGCAACAGCGCCTGCGGACAAGAGATGAACTTTGTTAGTCTATGAAGCTTGCCGTCGAGGCGATCAGCATAGTAACCAGCACCCAGTAGCGAGGAATCAATGTGAACGACATGGGCAAAAATATCTTACTTTGGCTGGTGATCGCCGTTGTTTTGTTAACGGTATTTCAAAATTTCAACGTCAGTCGACCGCCTGAGGAAGTCCCGTATTCAACTTTTTTAGAACTGGTGAATGGTAATCAGGTTCGCTCAGTGGAAGTGGATGGCTTAATCATTCGCGGCGAGCGATCCGACGGCATCTCTTTTGAAACCGTTCAACCACAAATCGTCGACAAGGCGTTGATCGATGATTTGGTTAGCCACAATGTTGCCTTTCAGGGCGAGCGACCGGAGCAACAAAGCATCTGGATGCAGTTGCTTGTGGCAAGCTTTCCAATCCTCGTGATTATCGCCGTCTTCATGTTTTTCATGCGACAAATGCAAGGTGGTGCGGGCGGAAAAGGCGGGCCCTTATCGTTCGGCAAAAGCAAGGCCAAGTTGTTGGGTGAGGATCAAATTAAAACCACCTTCGCGGATGTTGCCGGGGTTGATGAGGCCAAGGAAGAAGTTAAAGAGCTGGTGGATTTTTTAAGAGAGCCAGGGAAGTTCCAAAAGTTGGGCGGTAGAATTCCGCGGGGCACGTTGATGGTGGGCTCGCCCGGCACCGGAAAAACCCTTTTGGCCAAAGCCATCGCGGGCGAAGCGAAGGTGCCGTTCTTTTCAATCTCTGGATCGGATTTTGTGGAAATGTTTGTGGGCGTCGGCGCGTCTCGGGTTCGAGATATGTTCGAGCAGGCGAAAAAAGCCACACCCTGCATTATCTTTATTGATGAGATCGATGCGGTTGGCCGGCATCGTGGAGCGGGGCTTGGCGGCGGTCACGACGAACGCGAGCAAACGCTGAACCAGCTGTTGGTAGAAATGGATGGTTTTGAGGGCAATGAAGGCATTATTGTCATTGCGTCCACCAACCGACCGGATGTGTTGGATCCAGCATTGTTGAGGCCGGGACGGTTTGATCGCCAGGTGGTGGTGCCGCTGCCGGATCTTCGAGGTCGTGAACAGGTCTTAAAGGTCCACATGCGCAAGGTACCGCTCGCTGACGACGTGATTGCGATGGATATCGCACGCGGCACGCCGGGCTTCTCTGGCGCAGATCTGGCGAACGTGGTCAACGAGTCAGCCCTCTTTGCGGCTCGACAGGATGAGCGTTTGGTATCGATGCGCCATTTTGAACAAGCCAAAGACAAGATCATGATGGGTGCCGAGCGTAAAACCATGGTGATGTCTGAGAAGGAGCGAACCAATACGGCTTATCATGAAGCGGGCCATTGTATCGTCGGTCATCTGATGCCGGAGCATGACCCCACGTATAAGGTGTCGATTATTCCGCGTGGACGCGCCTTGGGTGTGACCATGTTCTTGCCGGAAGAAGATCGGTACTCCATGAGCAAGCGCTCAATTGAAAGTCAAATTTGTGGATTGTTTGGCGGACGGATTGCCGAAGAGTTAACCCTGGGCTTTGAGGGGGTCACAACGGGTGCCTCAAATGATATTGAGCGCGCGACGAAAATGGCGCGTTCCATGGTGACGAAATGGGGACTGTCAGAAAAACTGGGTCCAATGCAATACGAAGATGATGAAGGCGAAGTGTTCTTAGGCAAATCTGCGGGTTCGGCCAGGGCCCATGTTTCGGCAGAGACAGCGAGAATCATTGACGAAGAAATTAAGCAAATCATCGACCATTGTTATGGGACGGCGCGTCAGGTTCTAATGGATCATCGCGAGCAACTGGATGCGATGGCTGCTGCACTGTTGGAGTATGAAACGATCGATAAGAGCCAGATCGATGACATCATTGCAGGACGACCGCCGAAGCCGCCTGCAAATTGGACGGATGATTCGCCGTCAAGCGGCCCGACTGATGGAAAGGGGGCCCCCGAGCCCGATCAGGCTGGTGCCGGCAATTTGGATGGTGCGCCTTCAGGCGCCTAACTTGATTTGAGCGCCAACCCGCTTCAGGGTCTGCTCGCCCAAGGACGTCCATTGGTAATGGGTGTCCTAAACGTGACCCCAGATTCATTTTTTGATGGTGGGCAATATCAAACCATTGATACTGCGCTGCAGCGCGTCAGCGAAATGATCGAACAGGGCGCTGATCTGATTGATGTCGGTGGCGAGTCAACCCGCCCTGGTGCGACTGCGCCGACAGAAGCCGAAGAAGCCGCCCGGGTCCTGCCGATTCTTGACGCCATTCAGGCTCGTTTTGATATCCCGATCTCCGTTGATACCAGCACGCCGTCCGTGATGGCCGACGCTGTCAGCTTGAAGGTTGCCTTGATCAATGATGTTCGGGCCTTTTCAAGGCCCGGTGCGCTTCAGGCGGTGGGCTGTGACGCCCTGTTAGCCGTGATGCATATGAAAGGAACGCCGGCAACGATGCAGGATGCCCCCGCTTACCAAGACCTTGTTGCTGAAGTCGATGGTTTTTTTCTGGATCGGATTGCGGTCTTGCAAGACGCAGGCATTGAGCGCTCGAGGGTGATGCTGGATCCCGGCTTTGGGTTTGGAAAGACGCTCTACCAAAATTTTGAACTGATTCAATCGCTCGAAGTGTTTCAGCATCATGGCTGTCCCATTCTCATAGGGCTTTCAAGAAAACGCAGTATTGGCGCGATCGCGAACGATGTTCTGGCAGGCTCGGTTGCCGGCGCATTGGCGGGGGTTGCGAGAGGCGCTAACATGGTCAGAGTTCATGATGTCGAAGCGACGGTCAGCGCCTTCCGAGTCTGGCAGGCGATCAATTTCGGTAAGGAGACCACGCAGGATGCGTAAATACTTTGGTACAGACGGAATTCGTGGGCCGGTGGGGACGCCGCCAATTACCGCAGACTTTGTCTTGAAGCTCGGCTGGGCGGCTGGCAAAACCTTCTCGCCCTCGGGCGGGGGCAATATCTTAATTGGCAAAGATACGCGTATATCGGGCTATTTGTTCGAGTCGGCCTTGGAGGCCGGGCTGGCATCCGCCGGCGTGCACGTCACAATGCTCGGGCCGATGCCAACGCCGGCAGTCGCCTACCTAACCCGGGCAGTTTCTGCCCAAGCCGGCATTGTGATCAGTGCCTCACACAATCCCTATTCTGATAATGGCATCAAGTTCTTCTCCAGTGAGGGTCGAAAATTGCCGGATGACATGGAGGCTGAAATTGAGCGGTTAATCGATGAACCGATGACGACGGTTGCCTCTGCCGATCTTGGTAAAGCGGATCGGATGAACGATGCGGTTGGGCGGTACATTGAGTTTTGTAAGACGACGTTCCCGAAATCTTTAAACCTGAAGCACTTGAAGCTGGTTGTAGACTGCGCGCACGGCGCGACCTATAAAATAGCCCCAGCGGTGTTCCAAGAGTTGGGCGCACAGGTCATTGCGATTGGTTGCTCGCCCGATGGTTTAAATATTAATGAAGGTTTTGGCGCCACCAGTCCAGAAGCGCTGGCTGCACGGGTTGTCCAAGAAGGCGCAGACCTGGGTATTGCGCTGGACGGCGACGGTGATCGGCTGGTCATGGTGGACCACCTAGGCGAGGTGGTCGATGGTGACGAATTGCTGTTGATCATTGCCTTGCACCAACAGGCGCAAGGGCTCTTAACGGGCGGGGTCGTGGGGACGCTGATGAGTAATTTAGGCCTGGAAGTCGCGCTTAAAGACCATGGCATTGCCTTTGCGCGCGCTTTGGTCGGGGATCGTTATGTGGTCGCCAAACTTTTAGAAGAAGGATGGCGTCTTGGTGGTGAAGGCTCGGGGCATATTTTGTGTCTCGACCAGGCATCAACGGGTGACGGTGTTGTGTCGGCGCTGCAGGTGCTTCGCGCAATTGCGGATCAAGGCAAGACGCTTGCTGAACTGAAGTCGGCAATGACAAAATTTCCCCAGGTAATGATTAATGTTCGAAAGGTCAGTTCATCGGTCATACAGAGCCAGAAAGTTCGCTCGGCGGTGCGCGAGGTTGAAGGCGTGCTGGGTCAGAGAGGGCGGGTCTTGCTGAGACCTTCAGGAACCGAGCCGTTGATTCGGGTCATGGTCGAAGGTGAGGATGCGCAACAAGTGGCCAGACTTGCTGAGCAATTAGCCGCGGTGGTGGGTGCAAGCGAGGATTGAAACTTAGACAGAGGTTCGTTAATATTCGCCGCCCGCGCGAGGCCGTAGTAGCAAGTGTGGGAAAGCTCGATTGTTGAAAGGGCAGTAGGTGTTAAAATAGGTTAGCCGTTAGAAAGAGGTGGCCATAGTGGGTCCTTTGGTGGTGGCGAATTGGAAGATGAACGGCTCCGAGCAACTGTTACAAGCGGTTGTGCAGCAGGTTGAAGGGTTAATCGGACCAACCGGCATTAAGGTGGTTTTGGCGTTGCCAGCACCGTATTTGTCTTTAACTAAAGGCTTTGATGACACGCAGATTGAATGGGCGGGTCAAAACGTTCATTGGCTAAAATCTGGAGCCTATACGGGTGAAGTCAGCGCCAGCATGTTGTTGGAGCTGGGCGCGGGTTGGAGTTTAGTGGGTCATTCCGAGCGCCGGCAGTACTGCGCTGAAACGGATGAAATGGTCCTTGAAAAGACGAAGGCTTGTTTGGCATTAGGGCTTCGGCCAATTGTTTGTGTTGGTGAAAATTTGCAGGAGCGGCAGGCAGGCAAAGCTTTAGAGGTTGTCTGCCGACAGCTATTAGGGGTTTTGAAAGGGGTACCAAGGGACTTAGCGCCTTTAATTGTGGTTGCTTATGAGCCGGTCTGGGCCATTGGTACTGGAGAAGAAGCCTCGCCAGAGATAGCTCAGGAAGTTCATGCGGCGTTAAAGCGCGCGGCTCGGAAGGAAATCGATACAGTAGCGCTCCGGGTATTGTACGGAGGTAGTGTAAACGCGGATAATGCGGCAGTCCTGATGAGTATGCCAGACGTGGATGGTGTCTTGGTTGGGGGCGCGTCATTAGATGCACTTGGATTCAGGCGGCTTTGCGAGCAAGTTGCCGGGTCGGTATGACGCTTTGAGGCCAACAGGGTTGGTTTAGAGGCAAACGCGACGGTTTAGTCGCGAGGTGGGGAAGATAAATTATGGATTTAGACTTATTTGAGCAATTGGTATTAGTGGTTCACGTGATCGCAGCCTTGTCGGTGATTGGTCTGGTGCTGATTCAGCAAGGAAAAGGTGCTGACATGGGTTCCGGATTTGGCGGCGGTGCCTCCAATACGGTGTTTGGCAGTGGTGGGGCGGGTAACTTTCTCACCCGGCTGACCACTTGGATTGCAATTGCTTTTTTTATAACGAGCTTTGGCTTGGCGTATGTTGCCAAGCAGCGTTCGGAATTGATAACCAATCAGGGTATTCCTCAAATCCAAGCGATCGAGACGCCTGTGGTGTCAGATATAAAGGATCAATCTGAGATACCTGAGCTGTAAACAGTTTAGCCGAAGTGGTGGAATTGGTAGACACGCTAGCTTGAGGGGCTAGTGGGGGAAACCCCGTGGAGGTTCAAGTCCTCTCTTCGGCACCATCTGATTAAAAAAGTAGGACGGGAACACGAAAAGGGCAGTGTTTCTGTAATTTAGGTTGACCGCTGCAGCGTGTAAACCTATAATTGCGCCCCTTGTAGTTGCGGGGTGGAGCAGTCTGGTAGCTCGACGGGCTCATAACCCGTAGGTCGCGGGTTCAAATCCTGCCCCCGCTACCACTTTAAGGAAAGCCCCATTTTGGGGCTTTTTGTTTCAAGTCATCTGGGTTTATGCCGGGCGCTTGAAATCGACATGCAGCCGTCTTTGATACGGCAAACTAAGTGGGCGAGTAGGCCCATTTTTTTTAGGGGAAATGGATCATCATGGGTGAGACGGGCTTAAGCAAGTTGATCGAGCCGGTGGTTCAGGAATTAGGGTGTGAGCTCTGGGGCATTGAAAAATTGCAACAGGGTCGGCAGGTGGTTTTAAAGATTTATATCGAGTCTGCCGATGGGATTACTGTTGATGACTGTGCCCGAATTAGTCGGCAGGTCAGTGCGATTTTGGATGTTGAAGATCCAATACCGGGTGAGTATATGTTGGAAGTGTCGTCGCCTGGCGTGGAGCGGCGTTTATTTAAGCCAGAGCACTTCGATGTTTGTAAAGGGGAGAAAGTCCAAATAACCCTGCGTCAGGCTTTTGATGGAAGGCGCAAGTTTAAAGGGGTGCTTTGTGGGCTTGAAGATGAAGAGGTTGTGATCAGGGTTGATGATGCGCAAGAAATCGTGCTGCCGATAAGCAGCATAGAGCGAGCGCGAGTATTGATGTAAGTATAATAGCGAGAGCCTCGCATGAAGATGAGATCGATTCATGAGTAAAGAAATCCTATTAGTGGTTGAGTCCGTTTCGAACGAGAAGGGCGTTTCAGAAGAAATAATCTTCGATGCGCTGGAAGTCGCATTAGCGACCGCTACCAAGAAACGTTATTCCGAAGAATCCGATGTCCGAGTCGCGATCGACCGAGAAACGGGTCTTTATGATTCGTTCAGGCGCTGGACGGTGATGGCCGATGATGAGCCCGTGGAGTTCGAGGACGCGCAATTAACCCTTGAGCAAGCGGCGGCGGTTCAACCGGACCTGGTTGCTGGCGATATCTATGAGATTGCGATCGATTCGGTGGAATTCGGTCGCATTGCGGCGCAAGCGGCAAAGCAGGTCATCGTGCAAAAGGTTCGCGAAGCCGAACGCGCACAAGTGGTTGAGGCCTACCGTCATCGGATTGGAGAACTGCTCAACGGGCAAGTTAAAAAAGTGACTCGAGAAGCGGTCATTGTTGATCTTGGTAATAATGCTGAGGCGATCTTGCCACGAGAAGAATGGGTGCCCAGAGAAACGTTTCGCATTGGTGACCGACTTCGAGCGCTGTTGAAAGAGGTTCGTCCAGAAGCGCGTGGTCCGCAATTGGCGATGACGAGGACATCCGCTGAGGTTCTGACCGAGTTGTTTAAAATCGAAGTGCCGGAAGTGGCCGATGGCATCATTGAGATCTTAGCGGCAGCGCGGGATCCGGGTTCTCGGGCCAAAATTGCGGTTAAAACCAACGATGGCCGTATTGATCCAGTGGGTGCGTGTGTGGGTATGCGCGGTTCCAGGGTTCAGGCTGTGTCAGGCGAGTTAGGCAATGAACGAATTGATATCGTTCTTTGGGATGACAATATTGCACAGCTGGCAATCAACGCCATGGCGCCGGCTGAGGTCGTCTCGATTGTTGTCGATGAAGAAACCCACAGCATGGATATTGCCGTATCCGAAGACAACCTAGCCCAAGCGATCGGGCGGGGCGGCCAGAATGTGAAGTTGGCCAGTGAATTAACGGGTTGGTCGCTCAATATTATGACCGAAGCAGAAGCGGCTGAGAAACAAGAGCAGGAAGCGGGTTCCGTGGTGACCAACTTTATGGAGCAGTTGGATGTCGATGAAGATGTCGCTATTGTTCTGCTCGAAGAAGGGTTTACCAGTCTTGAAGAAATAGCATATGTCCCCATTGACGAAATGGTGGCCATTGAAGGGTTTGATGTTGATATCGTTGAGGAGTTACGGGCTCGTGCACGTAATACCCTCACGAACCGTGAGCTGGCAGATGAGGCCAATCGTATCTCACAGGAGCCAGCGGAAGACCTTCTGACGATGCAAGGCATGACGACGAAGTTGGCTTATGATCTTGCCGCGATGGGGATTATTACGATGGAAGACCTCGCAGAACAAGCGATCGACGACATTATAGAAATAGAGTCGATGACCGAAGCGCTGGCAGGCGAAATTATTATGACGGCTCGTGCGCCGTGGTTCGAGTAACGAACGCCCAGCACCAGCAACAAGGGGAATAAAGTATGGCTGAGACAACGGTAAAACAGCTGGCAGAAGCAGTCGGAACGCCCGTTGACCGTTTGCTACAGCAAATGAAGGATGCGGGCTTGCCTCAAGCCGCTGAAACAGATGTTGTAGCAGAGGCGCAAAAAGAGTCGTTGCTTGCATACCTCAAGCGAAGTCATGGTGACGAGACGGATGGTCCTAAAAAAATCACGCTCAAACGCCGTACCTTAAGCACAATCAAGGCCGGCGGCAGCGCTGGCCGCGGGCGGACCGTGAATGTTGAGGTGCGTAAGAAGCGAACCTATGTGCGTCGGGACGACGCTGATGTTGCTGCGGAGGCAACCCTTGAGGTAGTGCCTGAGGTTGTTGTTGAAGTCGTCGCTGACGTTGCGCCGATTATTGTTGAAGAAGAAGTGATTGCAGCGCCTGTTGTTGAGGCGCCTCAGGCAGTCGAATTCGAAAGTGAACCTGAGGGTGTTACTGCGCCGCAGTCAATGGACCCTGAGGCAATTCGTCGAGCGGCCTTTATTGCATCTGAAAAAGAAACTGAAGCGCGTAAAAACGTTTTAAAAGAACGCGAAGAAAAAGCGGCGACCGAAGCTGCAGAGAAAGCCAAGCAAGCAGAAACCATCAAAGCAAAATCGAACAAACCCGATGCGGTGAAAGAATCCGACGATAAGGCGGGTTCTCGAAAAGACAAGCGAGATCGGAAAGAGATCGATATCGATGAAATTCAGCAGAAAAAAGCCAAGCATGGCAACCGCAAAAAGCGGGTTGAAGAGCTCCAGGTCGAAGAAGTTGATGAAATTCTGATTGCGCCAGGCGCTGAGCTTGAAGATGACTTAACGCCGACCACCCTCGGTTTGACCGGGGTCGCACGATCCAAGCGAGCGGCGGCACCCAAGGCTGGCCCACGACATCAGTTTAATGCGCCGACTCAAGATCAGGTGAGAGAAGTTGAAGTTGGCGAGTCCATCACCATCTCACAGCTGTCGCAGCGGATGTCGATTAAAGCAAGAGATGTGATCAAGTATTTGATGGGACTAGGGGTCATGGCGGATATGAATGCCTCGATCGATCAGGAAACGGCTATTTTAGTCGTTGAAGAGTTTGGGCATAAGGTGAAATTGTTGGATGCGAATGAGGTTGAAACGTCTTTGTTAGACGCGCTGGTTTATGATTCTGACGCCGAACCTCGGTCACCTGTTGTGACCGTTATGGGGCATGTCGATCATGGAAAGACCTCGCTCTTAGATTACATTCGAAATGCTGAAGTCGCAGGCGGTGAAGCTGGCGGCATCACGCAACATATCGGGGCCTATCGGGTTAAGACTAAGATCGGTGAGATCTGCTTTATTGACACGCCTGGGCACGCTGCGTTTTCAGCGATGCGCGCTCGGGGCGCGAGTGCCACCGACATTATCATCTTGGTTGTTGCCGCAGATGACGGCGTTATGCCGCAAACCGAAGAAGCCATCGAGCATGCCAAGAGTGCAGGCGTTCCCTTAGTTGTTGCCATTAACAAGATGGATAAAGAAGGGGCCGATGTCGATCGTGTAAAGAACGAGTTGGCGGCAAAAAATGTTATCCCAGAAGATTGGGGTGGTGATACACAATTCCTGCCAGTTTCAGCGTTAAAGGGCGATGGAATCGATGCACTACTTGAGGCCGTCCTATTGCAGGCCGAGCTACTTGAACTGACCGCAGTGAAAGAAGGTCCGGCTCAGGGCGTTGTGATTGAGTCACGGTTAGATAAGGGTAAGGGGTCTGTTGCAACGTTACTGATCCAAAATGGCACTTTGAGCCGCGGCGACATTGTTGTGGCGGGCGAAAATTTTGGACGCGTCAGGGCGATCACCGACGAAAATGGTCAAACTCTGACGTCTGCTGGTCCAGCAACCCCGGTTTCTATTCAGGGTTTAAATGGCACGCCCGGCGCAGGCGATCCGTTTACGGTGACAAAAGATGAGAAGGCTGCACGGGAAGTCGCAGAGTTTCGACGTGAAAAACAAAAGAGTGAACGGCTTGCAACCCCCGTGGTATCACTGGATAACTTGCTGGAGAACTTCGGTGCCCAAGCCGTCCAATCGCTCAATATTGTTGTTAAAGCGGATGTGAGAGGATCGCTAGAGGCCATTGTTTCAGCGCTTCACGAACTTGGAAACGATGAGGTCAAAGTCAATGTGATCTCCTCCGGTGTGGGCGGTATATCAGAGAATGATGTGAATTATGCGCTAACAGCCCAGGCGGTTTTATTCGGTTTTAATGTTCGGGCAGAATCCTCTGCAAAACGCCTTGTTGACGCAGAAAACTTAGACCTTCGATACTACAAAGTGATTTACGACCTCGTGGATGATGTCAGAGATGCCCTCAGCGGGATGCTGGCGCCAGAGATCAGGGAAGATATTGTTGGGATTGCTGAGGTTAAAGACGTCTTCGATAGCAAGAAGTTTGGTTCAATTGCGGGCTGTATCGTGATTGAAGGTACGGTACATCGTCGTAAGAAGATTCGCGTTTTGCGGGATCATGTTGTGATCTATGAGGGCGAGCTTGAGAGCCTTCGGCACTTCAAAGATGAAGTCGAGTCCATTCGCAGCGGTACCGAATGCGGTATTGGCGTGAAAAACTATAACGATGTTCGCGTTAAAGATCAGATCGAAGTGTTTGATACTAGAGAGGTCGCGCGGCAGTTGTAAAGCTGCCGATAAAACCGACATGGACGCACATTTTAAGCGCACCGATAGAGTTGCTGAGCAAATCCAAAAGATTTTAGCGGTTCTGATCCATAAAGAGCTGAAAGATCCTCGTCTTGGGATGGTGACCATCAACGATGTTCGAGTCTCCAAAGACCTTGCCTATGCGGAAGTTTTTTTTACCGTCTTTCCCGATGAGCGTGCTGAAGAAGTTGGGCAATTGCTCGGTAATGCCAGTAGCTTTTTGAGAAAGCTCTTGGCCCGTCAATTGAGTACGCGGATCACGCCAAAGCTTCGCTTTAGCTATGATGCAAGTTTGGTTCAGGGTGAAAAAATAACCCGAGCATTAATGGCCGATCGCAAGGCTCGATCGCCCCAAGAGGAAGAAGATTTTGGGCCGTAGTCGACGTAAGGGCCGAGTCATTGATGGCATATTGCTGCTGGACAAACCCGCTGGAATAACGTCAAATGGCGCGCTCCAAAGGGTAAAACACTTGTATGGCGCAGCAAAAGCTGGGCATACCGGAAGTTTAGATCCAATCGCAACGGGGGTCCTCCCAATTTGTTTTGGTGAGGCAACCAAGTTCTCACAGTTCCTATTGGATGCCGATAAAGGTTATATCGCGACCATCCAGTTCGGTGTTCGTACCACGACCGGCGATAGCGAGGGCGAGATCGTTCAAGAAAAGAGCGTGCCTGAATTAAGTGATGAAGCGGTCGAGTCTTATCTGGCCTCGTTCAGAGGCGGGATAGATCAGATTCCTTCAATGTTTTCGGCGATAAAATTGAATGGGCAACCGCTTTATAAGCTAGCCCGTCAAGGAATTGAAGTGGAGCGGAAGTCAAGGCGCGTGACGATTATGAGCCTGACGCTCCTTGAACGGACACATGACCAATGGGTTTTGGATATTAGCTGTACCAAGGGGACCTATGTTCGAACGCTCGCGGAAGATATAGGCGAGTTGATTGGATGTGGCGCCCATGTGATTGGGCTGCGACGCAGGCAGGCCGGTCCTTTTGGTATTGAGCAGACCTGCTCACTTTCCAGCCTCGAAGGGATTAAAGCAGAAAACGGCGAAATTGGACTGGATCAAGCCTTACTCCCCGTTTCGGCGGCGGTAGCAGATTATCCAGTGATTGAAATGACGGCATTAACCGCCAGCTATTTTGTCCAAGGACAACCGGTTCAAATTGCGGGGGTTAAAAATGAAGGGTTGGTCTCGGTGTATTCTGAGACGATTGAGGAAAAAGTTTTTGTTGGTGTCGGGGAGATTCTCGACGATGGCAAGATCGCGCCGCGGCGGTTGATCGCGACGTCATAACCGCAGGGCATCTGCAAATATGCGTGGATGCACCTGTTCAATAAACGAAGTTGCGATAACGTAACTGCATATTAGGAAAAAGGAGGCCGCGTGGCTTTATTAAATGAAGAAAAAGCAGCAATCGTAAAAGACTACGGTACGTCAGAGTCTGATACAGGTTCACCCGAGGTGCAGGTTGCACTGTTGACGGCGAATATCGAAAAGCTACAGGGACATTTTCAGGCGCACAAGCACGACCACCACTCTCGAATCGGTCTGCTACGAATGGTGAGTCAACGAAGGAAGCTCTTAAATTATTTGAAGAGTAAAGATACGGGTCGGTATGCACAGTTGATTAAGAGATTAGGTCTGCGCCGATAAATAAAGTCCGTTATGAATGGAGAATAAAGTGAATCCAGTAAGAAAAAAGTTTACCTATGGTGACCAAGAAGTCATCATCGAAACCGGTCGAATTGCTCGACAGGCAACTGCTTCGGTCCTAGTGTCGGTCGGAGAAACCTCGGTGCTTGTCGCTGTGGTTGGTCGTAAAGACGCCAATCCGCATCAAGCTTTCTTTCCTTTAACCGTCAACTACGAAGAAAAAACCTATGCGGCGGGCAAGATCCCGGGTGGATTCTTCAAGCGTGAAGGTCGGCCATCAGAGAAAGAAACCTTAACCTCGCGATTGATTGACCGCCCGATTCGCCCTTTGTTTCCCAAGGGGTTTATGAACGAAGTACAGGTGACCTGTCAGGTTGTCTCGGTAGAAAAAGACATGGATGCGGATATTCCGGCGATGATCGGTGTCTCGGCAGCGCTCAGTCTTTCTGGGATCCCTTTTGCTGGGCCAATTGGCGCGGCTCGGGTGGGCTTCACGGACACCGGATATATTTTGAACCCGGGTTATGAAGCACTCAAAGACTCGCATTTGGATATGGTTGTTGCCGGTACGGAATCCGCTGTCCTGATGGTTGAGTCTGAAGCGAAAGAATTAACGGAAGATCAGATGTTGGGCGCAGTGCTCTTTGCGCATCAGGAAATGCAAGTGGTCGTTAAGGCGGTCCAGGAGCTTTGTGCTGAAGTCGGCGTTGAGTCTTGGGACTGGGCGCTCGCTGAAAATGACGCGACGCTGGTTGCTGAAATGACCGAGTTTTCTGCTGAAAAAATTGCTGCAGCCTATCGGGTTACTGAAAAAATGAGTCGGCAAGATCAGTTGCAAGTGTTGCGGGATGCAGCGCTTGCGCAATTTGTAAAAGAAGGTGGTGCTTCTGCCGATGTGGTGGGTAGTATTTTTGGCAGCATCGAAAAGAAGACGGTGCGGCGTGCGATTATCGCAGGCGAACCCCGAATTGACGGCCGAGATACGAAAACCGTTCGGGGCATTGCGGTAGAAGTTGGATTGCTCCCTAAGACCCACGGGTCAGCATTGTTTACCCGGGGTGAAACCCAAGCGCTGGTCACGACGACCCTCGGTTCGACAAGAGACTCAGCGATCATTGATGCGCTGCAAGGCTCATACCGGGATCATTTCATGCTGCATTACAATTTCCCGCACTATAGTGTTGGCGAAACGGGTTTTTCTGGCGGTCCTAAGCGTCGGGAGATTGGTCATGGTCGCCTAGCACGACGCGGCATTGCTGCGGTGTTGCCAAGTTTTGAGGATTGGCCCTATACCACCCGAGTCGTGTCCGAGATCACAGAGTCGAATGGTTCGTCCTCTATGGCGTCGGTCTGTGGTGCAAGTCTTGCGCTCATGGATGCAGGGGTACCTTTGAAAGCGCCCGTTGCGGGGGTTGCCATGGGGCTGGTTAAAGAAGACGATGGTTTTGCTGTCCTCACCGATATCCTAGGGGATGAAGATCACTTGGGTGATATGGACTTTAAAGTTGCGGGCACCGCAACGGGTGTGACAGCGCTTCAGATGGATATCAAGATCCAGGGCATCACCGAGCAAATCATGGAAACGGCCCTTGAACAGGCACGGGACGCCAGGTTGTACATTCTGGATGAGATGAACAAGGTCATTGGTCGGTCACGAGAAACCGTCTCAGACAATGCGCCTGCCATGGTAACCATGAAGGTTGAGTCCGACAAGATTCGCGACGTCATTGGTAAGGGCGGAGCAACGATTCGGTCAATCACGGAAGAAACTGGCGCCTCGATTGATATCGATGACGACGGTACGATCACGATTTTTGGCGAGGGTGTTGAATCTAGAGATGCGGCTGTTCGATTAATCGAAGGGATTGTAGCCGAAGCTGAAGTCGGTCAAATCTATAACGGTAAAGTGGTGAAAATCGCTGACTTTGGTGCTTTCGTTAACATTCTTCCTGGTAAAGATGGTTTGGTCCACATTTCTCAAATCGCCAGCGAGCGGGTCGAGAAGGTAACGGACTATCTTTCTGAAGGCCAGATCGTCAAGGTTATTGTTCTAGACGTTGAGCGTGGACGCATCAAGTTATCGATGAAGGAAGTGCCAACGGACGACGATGCGCCAGCTGCGGCCGAAACCGTTGAGGCGGTGGTTGCGAGCGAACCTGAAGCGGTTGTTGAGCCGGTCGATGAGGTTCAAGTTGAAACGCCTGAAGTCGAATCAGCAGTCGTTGAAGTTGAATCGGCACCTGCGGAATCTGTCATGGATGCGCCCGAAGGCGAAACCGAGGCGGATGATGCGCCAGAGACGCAAAGCAAGCCAACTCAAGACTAAGTGTTTGAGTGGATGAAAAACCCGAGTCGCGAAAGCGCCTCGGGTTTTTTTATGCGTTAATTTGGGGTGAGTTCGCGATGAGGTCGTCAACAACGCTTGGGTCAGCCAAGGTGCTGGTGTCCCCCAATTGCCCCAGTTCGTTCTCAGCAATTTTCCGCAAAATTCTACGCATGATTTTACCCGACCGGGTTTTAGGCAGCATAGGCGCCCATTGCATGATATCGGGTTTGGCAATGGCGCCGATTTCTTGCCGAACAAGATTTTCAAGTTCTTGCTTGAGCGCATCCGTGCCTTCGATACCATGCATCAACGTGATGTAGGCATAGATGCCTTGGCCTTTGATATTGTGGGGATAACCGACTACCGCCGCCTCTGCCACCGCCTCGTGGAGAACCAGCGCGCTTTCAACTTCCGCGGTGCCCATCCGATGACCAGAGACATTCAATACATCGTCGACTCGACCCGTAATCCAGTAATAACCGGATTCATCACGACGCGCGCCATCACCGGTAAAGTAGTACCCAGGGTAGGTGGTGTAGTAAGTATCAATGCAGCGCTGATGGTCGCCGAAAACCGTTCTGATTTGACCGGGCCAGGAGCTGCGGATGGCGAGATTGCCTGAGGCCGCGCCTTCTAGTAGATTGCCTTCGGGGTCGAGTAAAACCGGCTCAATACCAAAAAACGGTAAAGTTGCAGATCCCGGTTTTAGGTCGGTCGCTCCCGGCAAGGGCGTAATCATGATGCCGCCGGTTTCGGTTTGCCACCAAGTATCCACAATTGGACAACGGCCCTCACCGACAACGTGGTAATACCATTCCCAGGCTTCCGGGTTAATGGGCTCACCCACCGAGCCCAATAGGCGCAAACTTGAGCGCGCCGTTTTCGTCACATACTCATCGCCCATGCCCATCAGGGCGCGAAGCGCAGTCGGTGCCGTATAAAAAATATTAACCTGATGCTTGTCAACGATCTGCCAGCATCGAGAGGCATCTGGATAGTTTGGAATTCCTTCGAACATTAAGGTTGTCGCGCCATTCGCTAAGGGGCCATACACAATGTAGGTATGGCCGGTAACCCAGCCCACATCTGCGGTGCACCAGTAAATGTCCCCATCATGGTAGTCGAAGACATATCGGTGCGTCATCGCCGCTTGTAATAAATACCCGCCCGTTGTGTGCAGGACGCCTTTGGGCTTTCCGGTTGAGCCAGACGTGTAGAGGATAAATAAGGGGTCTTCACTGTCCATGGGCTCGGCTGGACAAACTATGGATTGCTGAGCCGCCTCCTCGTTATACCAAAGGTCGCGCTCTGACTTCATTGTAACGGCGCCACCCGTGTGTCGCACAACGATGACGGAATGCACATTGGGGCACTGCTCAAGGGCTTGATCGGCGTTGGCTTTGAGTGGCACTGTTTTGCCGCCGCGAACCCCTTCATCGGCGGTGATCACTGTTTGACAGTCAGAGTCTAAAATACGGTCTTGCAGGGCTTGGGGCGAGAAACCGCCAAACACAACGCTGTGAATGGCGCCGATTCGAGCGCACGCCAACATGGCGTAGGCGGCCTCAGGAATCATCGGCATATATAGGCAGACACGATCCCCTTTCTTAACGCCCCGTTGGATCAGGAGATTGGCCAGCTGGCAGACTCGATGATGCAATGCTTCAAAGGTAATGTGGGCCTGTTGGCTGGGGTCATCGCCTTCCCAGATGATTGCAGTTTGTTGGGCTCGGTGGGGTAGATGTCGATCAACACAGTTATAGCAGGCATTGAGGGTTCCGCCGATGAACCAACTGGCGGTGCCGTCCTTTAAATTTGACTGAGTGAGCTGTTGCCAAGGCTTGGACCAAGTCAGGAATTCATTCGCCATTTCAGGCCAAAAGACCTCGGGTGTTTCGATCGATTTTTGGTACAAATCCTGATACTGATCTTGGGTAATGTGGGCGCGTTGTTGGGTCGCTTCTGAAACCGGGTATCGTTTGTCTTGGGTCATCTAAAATTCTCTAAAAATCGATCAGGCTTAAGGGTGCCATATTGTTCTCCTTTAGAAAACCTCAGGGTCAGCCAATCCTCGCGCTGTGGCTGACCAATCAATCTTTGGGCAATCAGCTTTCTCGAGACGATGCGTCGGCTTTAGGGGGTAATTTTTTTGGCTTGGGGGTTCGACTACCCCGGGTCATAGCCTGTTGTCGGTCCTCGTCAGCCGTTTGGAATTCTGTCCACCAGTCGCAGAGCCCGCCGACATTTTCACCGCTATCGCGTCGCAGCAGCAGAAAGTCGTAGGCTGCTCGGAAGCGTTTATTGGCGAGCAAGCGTAAAGGCTTCTTACCCCTTCGGGCTTCGAGCCTGTCTTGGAGTAGCCAAATCTCTCGAGCCGGTATGCTAAAGCGTTTTGGGATCGAGATGACGGCTTGTTGCTGGTGAAAGACCTGATCAGCCGCAACGGCCGCGGCATCGCTTTTTGAATAGTCGTCTTTATCAATGAACGCGGTCTTTAGCATTTGAAAGGGTGCCCACAAGAGCGCAGCAAAAATGAATGCCGGTGTTACGGGTGAGCCGATGGCGATTCGGTCGTCAGTCGATTTTAGGGCAAGCTGAATCAGCGTCTCGGCTTGGCCTTCTTCTGCCATGGTCGGAAATAATATACAGCTGATTTGATATTGGCTTAAGCCAAGATAGGTGGACTGGGCAAACCCCGCCATAAAGAGTTTCAAGACTTCCTCAAAGAGGCGCGCTGGCGGTATCTCCCCTAGCAGATGCGCAAGATCAATGATTTCTTGTTCGAGAATCGGTGCTAAAGCGAACTTGAGCTTGCTTTTGAAGCGAATCGCTCTGAGCATTCTTACCGGGTCTTCTTTGAATCGTGTTGCGGGGTCTCCAATCAGCCGCAGTTGTTTGCCAGCGAGATCAGCGAGACCTTGACCGGTTGGGTCTAAGACACGCTCGTCGGTTGCGCAATAGTAAAGGGCATTGACGGTAAAATCTCGTCGGAAGGCATCGGACTCGAAGGACCCAAAAACATTGTCATCGAGCACATGGCCAGCATCGGATGATTTCTGTTGATTGTGCTGTGCCCTGAAGGTCGACACTTCAATAATCTCTCGACCGAACCGAACGTGAACAATTTGAAAGCGCCGTCCAATGATCCGAGAGTTTCTGAATACTTTATGGACCTGCTCTGGGGTTGCGTTTGTTGCAACATCAAAGTCTTTTGGCTTAAGCCCCAGCAACAAATCGCGCACGCAACCGCCAACGAGGTATGCCGTGAAGCCTTGTTCTGTTAACCGAAGAACAACTTTGAGCGCCTCAAGGCTAATTTCCGAGCGGGGTAAGTGTTCAGAGCTGTTTGATTTTTTGCCCACAGAATGTGTCTTAATCGCGTGAAGGAATTGTAACAGATAGCATGCTGGACGGCTCATTCGGATTTTTGAAAAAGAAAAGGGAAAGCCTAAACTTTCCCTTCAGCGAGCATGGTCTCTTTATTATTATTGTTCTTGCTTGGCGCTTATTTTTATTATTGGCAACCAAGAGACTCAACTATCGCAGGATGCGATGCATAAGGGAAGGCCCGATTGATCCAGCGAAATAACGGTCAATTTGCAGGAAATTTGAGTGGGCATCAGGTTGGCCGAGTTTGATCGAATGTCGATGGCCGGACCGCCCAAGAATAACCAGCAGACCCCGGCGCCTTCATAACTTACCAAAAGATCCGTGTGAATTGGATTCCTAGCGTATTTAAACAAAGTATCGGTCAGGTCGTGCTCGGGCCCTGATCTGATCAAGGTAGTTTGGGGGCAGTTTATTGCGCTGTTTTCCCGATGAGTTTGGGCACCCGCTTGGCCTGCCAGTTTTTGATTGCAGCGCTCAATATTTCTTTCGGGTTTTCGGAGGCGATGCTGGGCTGGTTGAGGAATGCCAGAACTCGATTAAGATTGGCGCCTGCGGTGTTGGCCGTGATCATTGGCGCATGGGTTTGCTTGCTGAGTTTTTGACCGTCTCCGCCAAGTACCATCGGTAAGTGTAGCGTCTCGGGTGATTGAGCGCCCAAGGCATGAAATAAGCATGTCTGCATCGGTGTGGCACTCAATAGATCAGCACCTCTGACAATGCGGGTTACCTTTTGTGCGAGGTCATCGAGCACAACCGCAAGTTGGTAAGCATGCAGGCCATCTTTCCTGTGGACAATGAAATCACTGAAGTCCTTGCCGTAGGTCCAGGTAACAGATCCTTGCGCGAGATCATTTTGCTGGATCGTTTCCACAGGAACCCGAAAACGCAGGGCAGACGACTTCGTTTTCGATATGTTCTGGGTTCGACAGGTGCCGGGGTAGAGCCCTAGATAAGACCGTCTTGGGCAACTGCAACGATACAGGTAGCCTTTGTCGTGTAGATTTGACAGCGCATCGTCGTAGTGCCCAAGCCGTTGGCTCTGATAGATCACCGGTTGATCTGAGACCAGGCTGTGATCCGCCAATTGTTTTAATATGTGGCGATCGGCGCCGGGGGAGGCTCTTGGCGGGTCTAAATCCTCGACTCGGACCAGCCATTGTCCGCCTGCAGATTTTGCATCGAGATAGCTGCCAACCGCTGCGACCAAAGAACCAAAATGTAGGGGGCCTGTTGGCGACGGTGCAAACCTGCCGACATGGCTCTGGTTGTCAGCCACCGCGTCTAGGTTGCCATTGAAACTGATGACTAGCCGTGCAGTTGTCGTTCTTTAAGTTCATCGAGTGTCTTGCAGTCAATACATTGATTCGCCGTCGGGCGTGCTTCAAGACGCCGGATGCCAATTTCGACGCCACAGGTATCGCAGTAACCGTAGTCATCCTGGTCAATCATGTCGATGGTTTTTTCAATTTTCCGAATGAGCTTTCGTTCACGGTCACGTGTCCTCAACTCTAAACTGAATTCTTCTTCTTGACTGGCACGGTCGGATGGGTCTGGGTAATTTGCAGCCTCATCTTTCATATGGCTGACCGTCCGGTCCACTTCTTCCATCAAGAGGTTTCGCCAGTTTAGTAAGATGCTCTTGAAATGCGCCCTTTGGGGTTCATTCATGTACTCTTCATGACGCTTGAGCGCATAGGGCGTGAACGACACAGCGCTATCAGACCCAGCGTTACCGGTATTTTTCTTTGCCGGTTGTGGTTTAGCCTTTACCTTTGACGAAATCGGGGCTTTTTTAGGGTTCGCGATTTTTGCAACGCTTGGTTTCTTCGTCGTAGGCTTGGGGGTCGCGGCCTTTTTAGCGGCGACTGCTTTTTTAGCGACGACTGGCTTTTTGTTTGCAGCGGCTTTCGGCGTTATTTTTTTCTGAACGCTGACTTTCTCGGCTGGCTTTTTAGCGGCGAGAATTTTAGGCGCAGCTTTTTTAGGGAGAGCCTTTTTAGGCACAGCTTTTTTAGGCGCTGACTTTGTTGCCGCGGCTTTCTTGGGCACAGGTTTGTTTTTTTCCGGTGCTTTCACGATGGCGACCTTTTTTGGAGCTGATTTTGATTTTGCGGGAATCTTTGCCGCGACGGTCTTTTTAGGGACTGGTTTTTTTGTGCCAGCCTTCGATTTTTGAACGCCTGGTTTGGTTTTTTCTTTGGCCAATTTTTTACTCTCTTTCGCGCTCGGCTTAGGTGCTTTCTTGTCCGTCAGGCGACCGGCAGGCACGGGTTTTTTAGCCGACTTACTGACGACTGCCACCGATTTTTTCGCCGCTTTCTTTTTGACGGGCGCTCGGTCATTACTTGTTAACGTCTTAACCGCTGGAGAAGGTTTGCGCTTAGCAACCATTTTGGCTCCTCGTGTTTTAAAAGATCAACCACTGAAAATTAGCGCCGAACATTAACAGAATGCCTGGCGATCGCCAAGACTAAATTTACCTTGTTAAGCCTGATTTTGAGAAAGCGCTGGGTGTTAAGATACCAGTCCCCATGATTAAGCGCAGTAAACGATGATCCGGCGACCATTTTCTCAAAGAAGCCAGGCAATACCAGCGTTTAAAGCGATGGCTATTTTGGCGAAAGCCAATGAAATGGCGCTGAATGGTCGGGATATTATTCATTTGGAGGTTGGTCAGCCAGACTTTCCGGTTGCCGAGGCGATTCGAACAGCCGGGATTGACGCGATTCGAGCAGGTCAAACCGGATACTCCGACGCCAACGGCCTGCCCGCATTGCGCGCTAAAATCAGCGATCACTACCAATCGGTTTACGGTCTCAATATAGCAGAACGACGAATTATATTGACCGCTGGGGCCTCAGGCGCGCTGGCTTTGGTGGTTGCATTGCTCACGGACCCGGGTGATGGTTGGCTGCTGACCGACCCAGGTTATCCTTCCAACCGCCGGTTTATAGAGGCGTTTTCGGGCATTGCGCAAACGCTTGCGGTGGGTCCAAATGAACGGTTTCAGCTCAGTGCAAGTTTGGTCGCCAAGGCCTGGCAGTCGAACACGGTGAGCCTGTTGTTGGGTTCGCCGGCGAATCCAACGGGGACCAGTCTATCGAGAATAGAACTGCAGGCTTTGGCGGGAGTCGTTGAAGAAAAAAATGGTTTTTTGGTGTCTGATGAAATCTATCAAGGCCTAGAATACGGGCCGGTGAAGCGTGTTTCCGCCCTGTCGGTGACAAATGATGCTTTTGTGATCAATAGCTTCTCCAAATATTTTGGGATGACGGGTTGGCGACTAGGGTGGGTGGTTGCTCCGGACGGCGCGGAAGCGCCGCTGATTAGGCTCGCCCAGAACCTGACCATTTGCCCGTCGGTCCCGGCTCAATATGCAGCGCTTGCGGCCTTTGAGCCGTCGGTGCTCACGCAATTAGAAGAACAACGTGAAACCTTGGCGGAGCGCCGCGGGTTGATGCTGGCGAATATTTCCGAAACCGGCCTGCAGGTGCCGGTGCCGCCTGACGGCGCGTTTTATCTTTATGCAAAGCTGCCTGAGCGCTTTGGAAATGCCGACGATTATTGTCAGGCCTTACTTGAGCAAGAAGGGGTGGCAATTACCCCAGGCACTGATTTTGGGGACCATGACGCGAATCATTACGTGCGGATCAGTTATGCCCAACCCCGACATATATTGCAAAAGGCGCTTGAGCGAATGGTGAGGTTTAGAACGTGAAGTTACTCGCAGACACTTGGCAAGTCGGGATCCTATTGAGGCGTTATAAACGGTTTTTGGCAGATGTTCAGTTGGCAGGCGGCGAAACGGTCACGGTGCATTGCCCGAATACGGGCGCAATGACCAATTGCTGGCAGCCGGGGGATCCGGTTTATTTGTCTGAATCCAATGACCCGAAGCGGCGAACCCGTTTCACGCTGGAAGTTGTGCGACATCAAGGCCACTGGATTGGCATTCATTCAAGCCGGGCCAATGATTTGGTTGCTGATGCGCTGAGTCGAGGTCGATTACCTGGCTTTGAAGGATCGATTGAGATTGTCCGAGAGCATCAATTTTTGGATAGTCGAATTGATTTTAAGTTGGGGTATCCTCATGGCAACGCGATGTTGATGGAAGTTAAGAGCGTGACGTACCTGAAAACGAAAGGCCTGGGGCTGTTTCCAGATGCGCCCTCATCGCGGGCGTCCAAGCATTTGTCAGCGCTGATGGCAGCGAAAGCGCAGGGCTTACAAGCGGCATTAGTCTTTTGTGTTCAACACTCGGGTATTAATCGGGTTGCGCCAGCTGTTGAGATTGATCCGGCCTATGGTGCACAACTCAATGAGGCCCAACGTAAAGGCGTCCTGATTAAAGCCTTTAAAGTGGGTTTTCGATTGCCCTACGCGTTTATCAGCAAGCCGCTGCCGGTTTGTTTAGATCAAGGTGCGTTAACGTGAAACTTTGGCTTTGGGCAGGATTATTGGTTTTTGTCTGGGCAATGGCGTTTGTTTTGAGTCTGGTGTCTGGCTACACCAGTCTTAATTTTGGAGACGTTTGGCAGCCGGGATCGTTAACGCAAACTGTGGTGGGCGAAGTCCGCTTGCCGAGAGCCATCTTGGCGACCCTGCTCGGGGGTGGTCTTGCGCTCGCGGGTGCTGGGATTCAGGGTGTTTTTCGAAACCCATTGGCGGATCCAGCCCTCATTGGTATTTCAGGCGGGGCTGCGCTCTTTGCGGCGGTTTATATTGTTTTCGTGTCTCAAACGGGCTTTAGCTTGCTGGGGTTATCTGGCAGTGCCTTTTTGGGTGGCGTGATCGCAACGTTACTCGTGCTGTTGATCGGTGGGCGGCAACCTGATTTATCGACGATCTTACTGGCGGGAATTGCGATCAACGCCATCTGCCTGGCGGGTGTTGGGTTAATGTCCTATCTCGCGCCAGATCAAACCTTAAGATCGGTGTCTTTCTGGGCGCTTGGCAGCTTCAATCATGTTGGATGGCCGGAGGTTTCCGTCGGGTTTTTGGTTATTCCGGCGATGATTCGATTGATTGCCTTGTCCTTAGTGCTGGATGTCCTAACCTTGGGGGATCGAGAGGCGGCGCACTTGGGTATTTCGGTTATCCCTCGGCGAATCGAAGTCATCCTATGGTCGGCGCTCATCACAGGGATCTCGGTCAGTCTGGTGGGTATTATTGCGTTTGTCGGGCTGATCGTGCCGCATTTGGTTCGCATCAGTTTCAGCGCAAAGCATGTGGTGGTGCTGCCCTTTTCCGCCATCATTGGCGGCGGTTTGATGGTCGCCGCCGATTTGTTCAGCCGATCCTTGTTGGCGCCGGTTGAGTTGCCGGTGGGGATCGTGATAACGCTGCTGGGGGCGCCAATTTTTGTTGTTTTGGTTGCGCGCTGGTCGAAGGGGCTTTGGTTGTGATGTTGGCGTTGGATCAAGTTGGCTGGGAAGTTAATGGGCGAAGTATCTTAAATGGTCTCTGCTTTGAGCTTGAACTAGGCCAGCACCTGGCCATCATGGGTCCCAATGGTGCGGGAAAAAGTACGTTGCTCAGCCTGATTACTGGTGATGTCGCAGCGACAGCTGGGTCTTTGCAGGTTTTTGGGAAACCCCCATCAGCCTTTTCACCGATCGAGCGCGCTCAGAGGATCTCGGCTTTAAGTCAAGCCTCAGAGTTGCGATTTCCATTCACTGTTGAAGAAGTCATTGGCCTTGGGCGCTATCCGTTTCAAGCGAGGGTAGAGAGCACCTTGGCCATCGTTGCTGAGGTGATGGCGGCCTTGCAGTTAAATGCGTTCGCCCAGCGATCAATGTTGACCTTATCTGGTGGCGAACGACAACGGGTTCATTTGGCGCGGGCGGTTGCACAAATCTGGTCGAGCCAAGAACCTGTGTTGCTACTCTTGGACGAACCGTTCGCGGCGCTCGACATTGCACATCAAGTTGGCGTGCGCCAATTGCTAGCAAAAATTTTAGCATCTCACCCAGTGTCGATTGTGTCGGTGGTTCACGACTTAGGTCAAACAACCCAAGGTTATGACCGGGTTTGCTTGTTAAACGCACAAGGTCAGCAACTTGCGTTTGGCGCCCCAAGCACGGTGCTCACGCCTGCGCGCCTATCCGAGCTCTATGGCATCGCCATCAGCGAAATCCTGTATGCCGATGGCGCGCCCGCAGGGTTCGGCGTCGCGCCCGTTTCGCCTTCAGGCGGCCTGAATCGTTAGTCGCCAGTGATTTGGATGACCTCTTGATGATCTAGTCTTGCCCCGAATCGGCTGACGACTTGTTGTGCTAGCCGGTGTGCCCGCGCGGTCGCCGCTTCTAAGGTCGCGCCCCGTGCCAGGTCATACAGCACACCCCCTGCGAAGGTATCCCCAGCGCCAGTCGTATCAAGCGCTTGTACCTTCTCTGCGGCCACAAAGACCGGGGCGCCGTCGCTGCCAGAAACGATCGCGCCATCGCCGCTCAGCGTCATTGCAAAGGCCTTGGCGTACTGACCAAGCGCTTGGGCTGCCTGATCGCGATCAGGCTGACCGGTCCAGATTTTGGCTTCGTCTTCGTTGCAAAACAGTAAATCGACACCGTTTTGGAACAAGGTGTTGAACTCGGTTTTAAAGTTTTCAACCATGCCCACATCCGAAAGGGTTAGGGCGATTTTAACGCCATGCTTTTTGGCAATGGTTTGAGTTTTCAGAACCGCCTCGAGGGCGGTCGGTGACGTCACAAGGTAGCCTTCAATATAGAGGTATTTGGCGCTCGCGAGTACGGCTTCATCGACCTCGGCAGGTGAGAGTGTTTGGGTAATGCCGAGATGGGTCACAAGCGTTCTTTCACCATCGGGCGTGACCATGGAGATACACTCCCCGGTGACGCCGTCCGGTCGCGTCTCATCGAGATTGGTCGCGACCCCCAGCTCGGCTAAGTCTTGGACAAAGAAATCACCAGTGCCATCGTTGGACACCTTGCAGCTGTAAAAAGTGGCGCCGCCCAACAGTGCCGTGGTGACAACGGTGTTGGCAGCAGAACCGCCGCCTGCGCGTTTAGACAGGGTGATTTGTGATGCGTCCTCTAAAAGCGTTATCAGGTGCTGACGTTGTTCAGCATCAACCAGGGTCATTGTGCCTTTCGTAAAACCGGTCTGCGCCAAGACGGCTTCAGAGACTTTGTACTCTGAGTCAACCAAAGCATTACCAATACCATAAAGATCAATACTCATAAAATTTCCTTATTTTTTTGAGGCCGGATGTTGTAGTGATTGAAAGGCACGCTCGGCCTTTTCGAGGGTTTGGTCAATGTCATGGCTTGTATGGGCGGCTGAAACGAAGCCGCTTTCAAAGGGCGATGGTGCGAGATACACGCCTTGATCAAGCATGCTGTGAAAAAAAAGATTGAACCGATTCGGGTCTGCCGCCATCACCGCGTCAAAGTTCGACACCGGGTCTTGGCTCGAGAAAAAGAAACCGAACATGCCGCCTTGCCCGACGGTGCTCAAGGCGATGCCAGCGGCCTCGGCTAGGTTTGATAACCCGTGCGTCAGTCTTTGGGTCATCGCCTGCAGGTCTTGAAAAAAACCAGGTGCCTCGAGGGCTTCAAGGGTTGCTAGCCCAGAGGCCATTGCGATGGGATTGCCTGAAAGGGTCCCGGCCTGATAAACCGGACCAAGAGGCGCTATGCAATGCATGATGTCAGCGCGACCACCAAAGGCGCCAACGGGTAGGCCGCCGCCAATGACCTTGCCCAGCGTGGTGAGGTCCGGACGAATGTTGTACAACGCTTGTGCGCCCCCGATATGGACTCGAAACCCGGTCATCACTTCGTCAAAAATCAGAACTGTACCGTGTTGGTCGCAAATGGCGCGAAGGCCTTCAAGAAAACCAGGCACCGGGCAGACCATACCCATATTGCCTGCGATGGGTTCCACGATGATCGCCGCAATGTTGTCACCGTCTATGGCAAAAAGTTGTGCGACGGCCTCAAGGTTGTTGTAAGGCAAGGTCAAGGTAAGGCGGGCAAGGTCAATCGGTACCCCCGCAGAGTCTGGCTCACCCATGGTCAGAGCGCCGCTCCCAGCTTTGACCAAAAGGCTATCACTATGGCCATGGTAGCAGCCTTCAAATTTGAGGATTTTATCGCGCCCGGTAAAGCCTCTCGCCAGACGGATTGCGCTCATCGTCGCCTCGGTGCCGGAGCTCACCATGCGCATCATTTCCATACTGGGTAGATGCTGTTGGATCTTTAATGCCAGCTGGGTTTCAACCGCCGTGGGCGCGCCGAAACTAAGACTTTCAGCAGCGGCGCTCTGGACCGCTTTAATAACCTCTGGATGGGCGTGCCCCAGAATCATCGGACCCCAAGAGCCAATGTAATCGATGTATTGTTGATCATCTTCATCAAAAAGATAGGGGCCACTGCCGCGTTTGAAATATCGTGGGGTGCCGCCAACTTTGCCAAAAGCCCTGACGGGCGAGTTGACGCCGCCTGGGAATAATTGCTGGGCTTGTTCGAAAAGCTGTTCAGATCGATGCATGATTTGACTCGTTTTAATCATCTAACTTGGATGTGTGACTGGTCACTAGCTGTGATAGTAGTTCTCGATATCCTCTGGGAGGAGGATACCAACAGGCCGGTCAAGCTGGGTCGCTGAGACCCTTACAACGTACAACGCTTGGACGCCATCGCGGGAGATTATATCAAATGCTTCATCTAAAGTGGCCTGCCAGGTAATTCTTGCAATATCTTTACGGTCTGCCGGAATTTCCCGAAGATCGAAGGTTTCTTGAGCGGGGTCTGTCAGCGCGCGCTGAAGGTCAGCGGCCTTGAGTAAACACGTATAATCAGATTCCGATTTAACTAAGATCCAGTTCGGCTTATTTTGAAGAATGCGTTCTGCTGCCCCTCGATTGAGGATTACGCTGGATGCGATGAATTTTCGAGACATTCTACTCTCAACGGATGCTCGGCTCAGTGCGAGGCTCCGTGAGTTTCGGGTTAAATCGATACCCAGCATCAAAGCTTGGGTCTGAAAAATTGATTTGGCGCCAAAGCCATGGGCGGCGGTGATATTGGCGATGACAATACAAAGCATTGCTGGCAGGACGATTTCAGGATTACGGGTGAGCTCCATTAAGGCCATGAGGGCTGCTAGCGGTGCCTGAAGCGCCGCGCCCATCATGGCGCCCATGCCCAGAATCACGTAAAACCCTGGCGCGGAAACCTGATCGCTCACCGTTGAGGCCAATTGCCAGAAGCCGCCACCGGCCATGGCGCCAATCATTAAAGTGGGCCCGATGAGGCCGATCGGCATCCCGAGCCCAAGGTTGATCGCTGTTGTGATGAGTTTCGTGCCACAGATTACGAGCAATAGCATTAATGGCAGGTTGCCTTGTAGGGCTTGGTTGACCGTGTCGTAACCGATGCCCAAGACTTCAGGGACGACGAGGCCCAACGTTGCGGTGACAAGACCTGCGAGTATTATTTTAATTGCGATTGGTTTGGGTGCGCGACTGTGACAGATCACCATAAGGCGTATCAGTGCGGCGGCGAGGACGGCAATGACAATGCCCTCCATAAAAATCCAGGGGAGGTCCCAATAAGAATCCATAGCAATGCCTGGGATGAAAAACACGGGATCATCGCCAAATACCTGTTGAACCACTAAGGTGCCGGTCACTGCGGCGAGAATAACCGGCATAAAGCCGGCAATCGTGTATTCCAGGACAATGACTTCCATCGAAAAAATGACCCCGGCAATGGGGGTGTTGAATGATGAGCCGATTGCGGCGGCGGTACCGCAGCCGATCAGGACTCGGATTGAATTGTTGGGAAGCTTGAGTGTTTGCCCTAACAAGCTGCTGATGGATGCACCGAGATGAATGGCCGGGCCTTCACGGCCGCCGGTTTGGCCAGTGACTAGGGCGATTGCGCCAGTGAAGAACTGCACCAGGAGGTTTTTAAAGGAGAGGTACCCTTGATGCCGATGTAAACGCTCCAACACATGAGAGACCCCAACGCCTCGATTTTCCTGCCTGAGCAAGGCGAAGATCAAGGCCAAAACCATTGCGCCGGCGGTTGGTAATAAAAACCGCTCGAAGCTCGCCAGTTGCTCAAAACTTTCGGGGCCATTGGGTAAGACCCATTTCAGAATTTGCTCAACGAGTACTCTGAAGAGGAGAATGACGAGGCCGGTGAAAACGCCGGAAAGGATGCCGAGTATGGCAAATTGAGGGGCTGCATCAAGAGACGATAAGGCAGATCTAAAGGCTCGAATCTTTAAGCTGGCGCGCAGAAGGTTCAGTTGTTTGATCAGCGTTTTTAACATCGGCTTGAGTTCCAAAAGAGGTTGTGCCGAGTGCAGCTTAGCGGATCTATGGGGTCACGACGAACCGAGCACTGCGGCGGCTGTTGGTGGATGCGGGGGGATTTGCTAAGATCCGGTCCCCCCTGTGAGTTCTGCGACCCAGAAGGCAGTGTTTATGTCCGCAAATATCGTGGTTAAAACCTTTCGTTCGGATCGGTTGAAGGGCCTAGTAACAGGCATCTGCTTATTGGGCTTGCTGTTATTGCTGAGCGCCTACTATTTTGGTCGTTATGGTCTGCAAGATCGGATTGTGCAACTTGAATCAAGGCTTTCGGAATTAGGTGCGCGTAATGGGTCTCAGCAGGCGCGGATTGAAACGCTTGATTTTCGCCTTGCCGAATTGACCTTGGGTGAGAGTGTTTCTGAGCTGGCAGCTACAGATTTGCAAACGGTGGTGGTTCAGCAGCAGGATAAAATCGCGAGGCTTGAAAGCGAGGCGATTTATTATCGAAATTTAATGTCTGCGGACGCCGGTGATCGTGAGGTTTTTATTCATCGCGTTGATTTAGCCCCGAGTGCGGATAAACGACGTTTAAACTATGAGATTCTGCTCACCCATGCCGATCCAGATGGCGCGCACACGGTGGGTCGCATTGAATTGACCTTGGCGGGTTTAGTTGAAAATCGTCAGACGTTAATTGATGCTGGGGCATCGGGCTTAATCGATGAGGATTCGCTCAATTATGATTTTCGATATTTTCAGAATTTCACAGGTCAGTTAAGATTGCCGGAAGGCTTTCAGCCGGCGACGCTGCTGCTGCAGGTGACCTCTGAGGCGGGGAAAGTGTTGGAACAACAGAGTTTTGATGTACCGATTTGGGAGGCTTAAATGGATTTGTTGAAGCGAGTAGGTTTAGATCGAGAGGAGTCAGTCTCTTTGATCGCAGAGAATTGCCATGTTCAAGGTGAGTTGAGGTTTAGTGCGGAACTCATTATTAATGGCCGGGTCTCTGGCATTGTGACCGCCGAAGCATTAGGGAGCGGACTGACGGTCGGCGCGAAGGGTGAGGTGATTGGTAATCTTTTCGCGCCATCTATCGTGATCAGCGGGCAGGTCAAGGGCGATATTTATGCATTTGGTCACATCGAGTTGACGAACACGGCGCGGGTTTCAGGTAATCTGTACTACCAATCGTTGCAAATGGCGGCTGGCAGCTGTTTGTCGGGGAGTTTGCGACAAATGGAAGCTACTGAAATTAAGGCGTTAATGGTGTCAGAAGAGAATATAAACCGGCGGACTGCGATCGGTCGTTTGCAGGCGGTCTCAGAACAAGAGCTAAAGCGTCTCAGTGAAAACAATTCGGCGTCATCAACTTAAAACGGGTTAAAGCAACATGACAGTTCAAAGCGAATTATCGATTGGGTTTAGTGAGGCGGCGGCTAGGAAGGCTAAATTATTAATTGATGAAGAGGCGAACGAGGCCTTGAGCCTCAGAGTCTTTGTCACCGGCGGCGGTTGCAGTGGCTTTGAGTATGGGTTTACCTTTGATGAAGATCTAGAGGATGACGATACGGCGATTCTTCAGCAAGGGGTGCGCCTTGTGATCGACCCGCTCAGTTTTCAATATCTTGCGGGTGCAGAAGTGGATTTTAAAGAGGATCTACAAGGGTCGCGATTTGTGGTCGTCAATCCAAACGCCAGCTCGACCTGCGGCTGTGGTAACTCCTTCTCAATTGCTTGAAACCGTCGCATCAAGGGCGGTGGTTGATCTCGGCGTTATGGGCCTGCGTTAGCCCGAGCGTTAGGTCAGATTGTTGGGTGGATCGTTCGAGTGATTGTAAGTTTGATTGTAATAAATTGATCCAAGGCTCGACCCCGGCTTTAAATTCCTTCAGTTCAGCCTGAGCCACCGATGCGGCATTGGGCAGACTAACGGTTCTTGGATTTCGATGGACGCCCCCAACCAGAAATTCATAATGCAGATGTGGACCGGTTGCTAATCCGGTTGCGCCGACGTAGCCAATGGTCTGACCTTGCTTGACCTTTTTTGAAGCTTTTATCCCTTTTCCAAACTTTGATAAATGCAGATATTTTGTGATGTATTGCTCGCCATGTTGAATGACCACAAAATTACCAGAAGCTTGATTACGCGCTGCTTTCATTATTTTTCCATCGCCTGCAGCGCGTACGGGTGTGCCCCGGTTGGCCGCATAATCAATGCCTCGATGGGGCATGGTTCTTTTGAGGATGGGGTGTTTTCGGTTCAAGTTAAAGGACGAGCTAACATACGAAAAATGAACAGGGTCCCGCAAGAAGGCTTTGTGTAGGCTTTCTCCGTCCTGATCGAAGTAACCGGTCTCCCCAGCTAAATTCTTGTAGCGCAGCGCCACGTGGGTTTCCCCAAAATTAACGAACGAGGCGGCCAGGATATTGCCGTCATCGATCAACTTGCCGTTGAGCTGCAGTGCCTCGAAAACGATTGTGAACTGATCGCCCGCTCTTAAATCAAGCGCAAAGCTGATGTCCCATTGAAAGAGATTGGCCATCGCCATAATGAGGTTGTCTGAGAGACCCGCTTGTTGACCGGCATGATACAGCGATGGATGGGTCTTACTGATCCGTCCGTGCAGCGTTTTTAGAATAATGTCAGGCCGCACCGTTTCGATGGTTGTCTGGTAATCAGAGCCCGTAAGCGTTGTAACGAGTGTTGTGGTTGGGTTGATTGTGTAGCGTAATTGCTCGACGCGACCGTTTGCCGTTTTTTGGATTGCGATGTTTTGCCCGGGGCGCAGATCGGCGAGTGCCTCGGCATTTTCTGTGTTCAATATTCTTTGTAAGTCGCCCGCGTAAAGGCGCTCTTTGGCAAACAAAGCCGACAAGTTATCACCGTTTTTAACCGTCAGCCTAAGCAGTGGCGGCAGGTTAGGGCCTTGTTGAGGCGGTCCTTCATTTTCGGCATCGCCCTGCTCTCGTTCTGGCGTTGGTATCGCGATCGTGATGGGCGCAGAAGACGAGGGCTCTAGCGCGTTATCAAACAAGACCAGCATCGCGCAGATCACGACCAAGAGGCCAGCGAGCTTTAGATGAGTGTTTGGATATTTACGCATGATAATTGAACGACTGATTGAGACTCGCGTTGCGATGTTAGGAATGCTGAAGCCTAAAATCAATCATTGTTCAGCATTTCAGATGCCGATTACGACGCGCAAACAACCGCTCGGAGGTAAACCGATCGAGCAAGATCGTGCAATAATAGGCCGCGAAGGTCAGTAGTGGTGCTTAAGGAGAATGGTTTGAAAGGTTCAGGCGACCAAATTGTTAGCGATTTACAGCAACTTGAGTTGATTGCCCAAGTCAGCAATGAGGCGGCTCTTCGGGCCCATCTTGCTGAGAAACCTCGAACAGTCTATTGCGGGTTTGATCCGACGGCTGACAGCTTGCACATTGGTAACCTCGTGCCACTCCTCGCGCTGAGGCGGTTTCAGGATTACGGTCACCGGCCCATATTGTTGGTTGGGGGTGCGACGGGGCTGATTGGCGATCCAGGTGGCCGCGTCTCAGAGCGAACGCTTAAGCCGCGCGATCAGGTGGCGGCATTTGTCGACAAAATAAGGCAGCAAGCTTGCCGGTTTTTGGATTTTGAGTGCGACGGCAATCCAGCGTTGGTGGTCGATAACGCCGATTGGGTGAATGGCCTGGATGTCATCACCTATCTTCGGGATATCGGCAAACACTTTAGCGTGAATGCGATGGTTCAAAAGGAAACGGTTAAACGACGTTTAGAAGATGACAGCGCCGGCATTAGCTACACCGAGTTTAGTTATATGATTTTGCAATCTTATGATTTCGCGGTGCTGTATCGGGATCACGATTGCTCGATTCAAATGGGGGGTAGCGATCAGTGGGGCAATATTACCAGCGGAATTGATTTGATCCGCAGAATGCAAGGTGGCCAGGCGCATGCGGTGACCTATCCTTTGATCACGAAGTCTGATGGTACGAAGTTTGGTAAAAGTGCCGATGGTGCGGTTTGGCTTGATCCATCCAAGACGTCTGAGTACAAGTTCTACCAATTCTGGATTAATTGCGCCGATGATGATGTGATTCGGTTTTTGAAAATATTTACGTTTCTGTCGCCCGCTGAAATTGCAGAACTGGCGGCTGCGCAGCAGAGTCGGCCCGAGGCGCGTTTGGCCCATCGGCGGCTAGCGCAAGAGGTGACGCGGTTGGTCCATGGCGAGTCGGCGGTGACTGCTGTCGAGCGCATCACGGCGGCGATTTTTTCCAATCGAATCAGCGAGCTGACGGAGGAGGATTTTGCACAACTGGCTCAGGATGGTTTGCCGTCCACCCAGGTTCAGCAAGAATCCTTTGGGTTGTTGGATCTATTATTTGAAAGTAGTCTCGCAACGACGCCCAAAGGCGACGTGACCCGAGGTCAAGCCAAAAAGTTGATCTTGGGCAATTCGATTGCAGTCAATGGCGTCAAACAAACCGACCCAGACTATCTGTTGCAAGGGCGCAACGCACTCTTTGGACGTTATCACTTGATTCAAAAGGGCAAAAAACAACACCATTTGTTGGTTCATAGTGATTGAGAACGGCGCGATTGAAGCCGGTGGCGCTGATTCGGCGGTCTAGGCTGATGCGGGCAGAGATTGGGACGGTCCCGTGCGCAATCAAAGGGTCGGCCTATAAGCGGTCTAGGCCAGCCAGGACGCGGCGTCGGGTAAAGGTCGTCTAAGCCTGTTGGTGTTGCAATCGGCTGGTAACATGGGATGGGCGCGCAGGCGCAGCAAAATCAGACATCAAGGGCCTTTAAGCCCAAGCAGCAAAAAAGTAGAGGGTTCGAGCTCAAATGGGGCTTTGCGTGGAAATTGGTGGAGCCAGACGGGATCGAACCGTCGACCTCCTGCGTGCAAGGCAGGCGCTCTCCCAGCTGAGCTATGGCCCCAATTTCCCAGGTCGCGAGCCTATCATACGGATGCTCGCGAAAATTGTCAGTGTTTTTAGGTAGTGCGATGAAGCGGCTACCCAAACTTCTGTAATCTGGTGGGTCTGGGTGGATTTGAACCACCGACCTCACCCTTATCAGGGGTGCGCTCTAACCAACTGAGCTACAGACCCGATTATCAGAAGTGTGACGCTGAGGCGGCGTATTATACGCAGGTCCGTTTTTATTACAATCGTGTTTCGCGGAGATCAGAGGATGTTTTTAGCGTTAACCGCCAATCAAAATAAATTGATCCGGCAGCTGTGTGGCGGTCAGACGGTGCCAAACTCGAAAGAAGCGCAGCAAGCCCTAAGTTTGCTGGGGTTAAATGACCAGGTCATGAGGTTGGCGGGCGGCCTGCGGTTAGCGGGTAAGGTTGAGTTGATCGACGCAGCCCGGGTTAGAAGTCGCTTGGGTGCTGGGATAACCTTTGAGCATCATTTGCTAATTGATTCAACCAACAGCGCTTTGATGGCGCGGCCGCTGTCTGAAGACCGGGTGGTTTGCACGGCTGAGATGCAGGGCGCCGGTCGAGGTCGGCGGGGTAGAACTTGGGTGAGTCCGTTTGCTCAAAATTTGGCGCTTTCCTATATCGGTGGTCTCGATTTGGCGATGAGTCAGCTGGGGGGATTGAGCGTGGCGATTGGGGTCGAGTTGGTTCAAACGCTTCGTGATCTGGGGTTTTTGGAAGTTGCGATCAAATGGCCCAATGATTTGATGACCAAAGCCGGGAAGCTGGGTGGCATACTGATCGAATTGGATCAGTTGTCACTGCGCTCGAGTCGGGTTTGTGTTGGCGTTGGTTTGAACGTAAACGCCGCGCCAGACTTTCAGGAAATTGATCAATTGGCTGTGGCCTTAACGCGCGAGGTGCCGGTTAGTCGGACTGAGCTTGTCATTCGGTTTGTTGAGGCCATTGACTCTGTGCTGTCGCAGTTTTCGCCGGGTATGATGTCGCAATATCAAGCACGATGGGGGGCGCTAGACCTGTATCATGGGGAGAGTGTTAATGTCTTTCAAGGTAATGACGTGGTGACGGGCCGAAACGAAGGCATCGATATTGACGGGTGTTTGGTGCTCGATGCCAAGGGAGGCCGGAAAACATTCAACGCCGGCGAAGTCAGCTTAAGAGGTCTGGGGTCGTAAATGATAAAGCGCGAGTTTCAAAGAACAATCTGGGTTCTCTTGGTCTTAAACGTCCTGATCTTGGGGGTGGTGGTGGTGGATTGGCGAGCAGATCAAGTTCGACAAATGAGCGGCTCGGTTCAGGGTTTGGCCAGCGATTCGGTTCGAGAGATTATGGTTGCGCCAGCGAGCCAGAGCCTGGATGCAGTCGCGCCGGCGGTGTTGATTGAGCCTCAGTCTTCGATTGATGCGTCATCGGCGGCAGCCCCGCAACCGTTGACTGGGGCCGATGTCGTGCCGAGCTTGAACGTAGAGTGTGTGTTAATCGGGCCGTTCTCCGCAGGCGAGCGGGCAAAAGTTGTGGCGCTCAATACGAACATCACGGCTTTCAGTTGGGTGGCTGAGACGCTCGCTCTGCCGCAGCGAGCGGCAGATGCCGTATCGGAGTATCGAGTCTACGTGGGCCCGGCCGAGTCCCTTAACGCGGCTTATCAGCTGCGTACAGCCCTTCGCGATCAGGGATTGGACAGTTTTGTCATGAGGGATGGGCCTTTGGCGAAGAGCGTATCGCTGGGCGTTTTTTCATCTTATGGTGCCGCGAAGCGTTTTGTTGCTGCGGCGCCGGTTGCAGAGCAAGCGAGGTTTGCAATCCACTCGCCCAACCAACCGGTTGTTGAGAGTTATCTCCGGCTTGTCGGTGAAAATACCGAATGGGTAGACGCGTTGCAGGCGGAAGGGCTTATGACGCCGGCCATTGGTCGCAAGGTTTGTCCCGCGAGCATGGTTGATTCATAATTCGGTCGTAATTTTAGTTTCTTTTCATAATTATCGAAACTGCGTCTCGACGAGGGACGTGGATTGGCTTACAATCTGCGACCTGTGCCGCTATAGCTCAGTTGGTAGAGCAACTGATTTGTAATCAGTAGGTCCCGAGTTCGACTCTTGGTGGCGGCACCAAACTGCTCTGCTGTCGATGGTCCTCATGATGGCATGTCCCGACGACCCGCTCCTTGTGAAGGGTTGCGCAGCAAATACGTCGAAATTGAATGCAAAAGGATGAACATTTTCGAAAGGGAAGGTTGGCGAGGTTTTGAGGGTCTGTTCCATAAGATCGCAAAAACCGTTAGCAGGGTTACAATCTGACCTCACTAAGATGTCCACAACAAAAGGTGTGAATACAACAAAGGGTGCTGGAAGATTTTATTTCCAGGGCGTGTGTGTTTCGGCGTTGACAATGACGGCTTCGGCTGGCAAGATTTAGCGCCGCAAAATCGGAGGGGTTCCCGAGCGGTCAAAGGGATCAGACTGTAAATCTGACGCGAAAGCTTCGGTGGTTCGAATCCGCCCCCCTCCACCATATTAGGCTGGGTTAGTAAGGGTTTTGGGTAGGCCAAGACATTGGAGTGCCGCTGTATTTAGAGGCGGTTGCGGCTGTCATGAAACGAGCGCCGCAGAGAAGGCATGAGTAACCCGGGCGAGGGTTTGGCGTTTTGGTCGATCAAGAAGCGACAAAGAAGCGACAAAGAAACGTTGGGCAAACAGCGGTTTTGCAGAGTTAGCGGGTATAGTTTAGTGGTAGAACCCCAGCCTTCCAAGCTGATGACGCGAGTTCGATTCTCGCTACCCGCTCCAAGCTGCTAAGGCGTTGCTCGAAGGGTGGTTAGAATGCAGGCTCATATAGCTCAGTTGGTAGAGCACTTCCTTGGTAAGGAAGAGGTCACCGGTTCAAATCCGGTTATGAGCTCCATTATTATGGGGCGCGCTGTTATTTGGGCGCGTCTATGCTTGTGAGCTGGGTTTGTGAACTGGGTTTGTGAACTGGGCGACAAGACGGACTGAGAGCGTTCGCTGAATAGATCGCGAATAAAGCGGTAAGGGTTGTAGTAAGGGTTGTAGATAAAGTCGTTAGGACGCGAGTGGTAGTGCTCAAAGCCTAGTAGGGCTTGGAGGTCAAGAGGCAGTCTGTTTGATGCGTTAAGGCTAAAGTAATCAAAGTTGTATCAAGTAGAACGAAGGAGAGGCCAACAATGTCCAAAGAAAGATTTGAGCGTACGAAACCCCATTTAAATGTTGGGACAATCGGCCACGTTGACCATGGTAAGACGACGCTAACAGCGGCGATCACGAAGGTCTGCGCGGAGGCTTATGGCGGCGAGTTTAAAGATTTTAGTGCGATCGATAACGCGCCAGAAGAGCGTGCGCGCGGGATTACGATCTCGACATCGCACGTTGAGTACGACTCAACCGAGCGTCACTATGCGCACGTTGACTGTCCTGGACACGCGGATTACGTGAAGAACATGATCACGGGTGCGGCGCAAATGGACGGCGCGATTTTGGTGGTTTCAGCGGCGGATGGCCCCATGCCACAAACCCGCGAGCACATTCTTTTGTCAAAGCAGGTTGGTGTGCCTTACATCATTGTATTCCTGAACAAAGCCGACATGGTTGACGACGAAGAGTTACTTGAGTTGGTCGACATGGAAGTTCGAGAGCTTTTAGATGCCTATGATTTCCCAGGTGACGACACGCCGATTATTGTTGGTAGTGCGTTAAAGGCCCTAGAAGGCGATGCATCTGACATTGGCGTGCCGGCGATTCTGAAGCTGGTTGAGACTTTGGATAGCTACATTCCTGAGCCTGTACGTGCGGTTGATCAGCCATTTTTGATGCCGATTGAGGATGTTTTCTCGATTTCGGGTCGTGGCACGGTTGTGACCGGTCGAATTGCCCGTGGGATTGTTCGGGTTCAAGACGAAGTTGAGATTGTTGGCATTAAAGATACGGTCAAGACGACTTGTACCGGTGTTGAGATGTTCCGAAAGTTGCTTGACGAAGGTCGAGCGGGTGAGAACGTAGGTGTTTTGTTACGTGGTACGAAGCGTGAAGATGTTGAGCGTGGTCAGGTATTGACCAAGCCTGGCGCGATCAAGCCGCACACGAAGTTTGAGGGCGAGGTTTACGTTTTGTCGAAAGACGAAGGTGGCCGTCACACCCCATTTTTCAAGGGATACAAGCCGCAATTCTTTTTTGAGACCACGGATGTCACGGGTAGTTGTGAATTACCTGAGGGAACGGAAATGGTGATGCCGGGTGACAACGTTCTGATGGATGTTGAGCTGATTGCACCGATTGCAATGGAAGAAGGTCAGCGATTTGCGATTCGCGAAGGCGGCCGGACGGTTGGCGCAGGCGTTGTAACGAAAATTAAAGACTAAGTCTGGAAGGGTCTCGAGCATTTCTATCCTGAGTGTTTTGTGTCAGCAGCTAGGCCAGTAGCTCAATTGGCAGAGCAGCGGTCTCCAAAACCGCAGGTTGGGGGTTCGATTCCCTCCTGGCCTGCCAAGCTGTTGCACAGAGTTCGGGATAGATTGGACCATTACGTTGAATTTAGGGGTAATTGTGAGCGCAGTATCTGACAACGCCGGAAAACTAGATGCCTTGAAGTGGCTTGTTGCCTTAGCGGTTTTGGTGGCGGGTCTTTATGCAAATGCTGAGTATGCGGCCCTGACTTTGTTGTATCGTGTTCTGGCTGGTATCGTCGTTGCGGGCGTTTTCATAGCCGTCGCATTGACCACGGTGCAGGGCAGGGCGACTTGGGATTTGGCCAAAGAAGCACGCGTTGAAATTAGAAAAGTCGTTTGGCCAACTCGACAAGAAACAACTCAGACCACGCTGATTGTGGTTGTGATGGTGATATTTGTGGGTCTGATTTTATGGGCCCTGGACTCGACACTGAGTTGGTCTGTCAGCGGACTGATTGGCTAACACGGACTTCTACCTAAGGAAATGGGTGACGCATTGAATAAACGATGGTACGTAGTCCACGCTTTTTCTGGATATGAAAAGCAGGTTATGCGAGCGCTTCTCGAGAGAATAGAGCTGTCAGGCTTTCAAGATAAGTTTGGCGAAGTGCTAGTGCCCTCAGAAGAAGTTGTCGAAATGAAAGCGGGAAAGAAGCGCCGCAGTGAGCGAAAGTTTTTCCCCGGCTATGTTCTGGTTGAAATGGAGCTCGATGAGAGCACCTGGCATCTGGTGAAGGAAACGCCTCGGGTAATGGGCTTTATTGGTGGGAAAGCGGATCATCCTGCGCCAATTTCTAACGCCGAAGCTCAGGCGATCCTGCAGCGGGTGCAGGTCGGTAGCGAGAAGATTACGCCTAAGACGGTCTTTGAGCCGGGTGAATTTGTTCGCGTTGTCGATGGGCCATTCAACGATTTTAATGGTGTTGTTGAAGAAGTGAATTACGAAAAGAATCGATTGCATGTTGCAGTCACAATTTTTGGCCGGTCGACGCCGGTCGAATTGGACTTTGGTCAGGTCGAAAAAGCCTAATCAGAGATGTTCAATATAACTGCAGAATTGCCGTTTTGTTGTTATTAAAGGGGACCTGTCGCGGCGCTACGCTGTCGCTCAGGGCTTGTACCCACGGGAGAATGTATCATGGCAAAGAAGATCGATGCTTATATTAAGCTTCAAGTACCAGCCGGGAAGGCCAACCCTAGCCCGCCTGTTGGGCCAGCGTTAGGACAGCGCGGCGTCAACATCATGGAATTTTGCAAAGCCTTTAACGCTGAGACGCAGAGTATGGAGGAAGGGATGCCGATCCCTGTCGTCATTACCGTCTATAGCGATAAAAGTTTCACCTTCATTAAGAAAACGCCGCCCGCTTCGATTCTTTTGAAGAAAGCAGCAGGTATTACGAGCGGTAGCCCAGAGCCACACGTTAAGAAAGTCGGCAAAGTTAATCGCGCGCAGTTGGAAGAAATTGCGACGATGAAAATGCCGGATTTGACGGCGAAGGATATGGATGCGGCCGTTCGAACCATCGCCGGAAGCGCTCGTAGTGCTGGCATTGAAACGGAGGGTGTGTAAATGGCGAAGTTAAGCAAAAGAGTTAAAGCGTTTAAGGAAAAGGTAGACCCAGCAAAGAATTACCCTGTTGCGGAAGCGGTTGCCATCTTGAACGAGTTATCGTCCGTCAAGTTTAAGGAGTCGATCGACGTTAGTGTCAATTTGGGCGTCGATCCAAGAAAGTCGGATCAGGTGGTTCGGGGTGCAACGGTTTTGCCAAACGGAACGGGTAAAACCGTTCGGGTTGCTGTGTTTGCACAGGGTGAAAAAGCCACTGAAGCAGCTGATGCGGGCGCCGATATTGTTGGGATGGAGGACCTTGCGGCGGAGGTCAAAGCGGGCAACTTGAATTTCGACGTTGTGATCGCAACGCCTGACACCATGCGAATTGTTGGGCAATTAGGGCAAGTCCTTGGGCCGCGGGGTTTGATGCCGAATCCGCGTCTTGGCACCGTCACACAAGATGTTGCTGAAGCAGTGAAGAATGCCAAGTCCGGTCAAATGCGTTATCGAACCGACAAGAACGGCATTATTCATGGTGGCGTTGGCCAGGTTGGGTTTGACCCAGAAGCCATTAAGCAGAACGTCGAAGCCTTGCTTACGGATCTGAAAAAGATCAAGCCAGCTTCAGCGAAGGGTATTTATGTGAAGAAGGTAACCCTGTCGACCACCATGGGTGCGGGTATTGCCATCGATCAAGCCTCGTTAGAGGCCTAAATTGCTAAGAATTTAACTTCTTTGGAGTGACTGACCGCAGGTCATCACTCGTCAAAGACCGTAGGTCCGGTTGGTTGCCGGTTAATTTGGAGTTTGCAGGCCTACGCAGACGGTTGAGCGCGGTTCAGAGTCATGAATCTTGTCACCGTACACCCCCGCAGGTGCAAGCTGACGGGAAACGTAACAAGTCGAGGAGTACAAAAGTGCCGATTGGACTTAAAGAAAAACAGGCGATTGTCGCTGAAGTGAACGAGACTGCGAAAGCGGCCTTGTCGGCAGTGATGGCGGACTATCGGGGTGTCAGCGTGGATGCGATGACGTCGCTTCGCGTCGCGGCTCGCGCGTCCGGTGTTCAGGTTCGCGTAATTCGTAATACATTGGCTAAAAAAGCCTTTGAAGGGACGGATTTCGAGTGCATGAATGAAACTTTGCTCGGTCCTTGTGTGCTTGCGTTTGCCCTGGAAGATCCAGGTGCGTCTGCGCGAGTGTTTAAGGAGTTCGCAAAAAACAATAGTGATTTCGAAATCAAGGCGTTGAGTGTGGGTGGTAAGTTACTGCCAGCTGATCAAATTGATGCGTTGGCTAAGTTGCCGACTCGAGATGAAGCTTTGTCATTGCTGCTGTCTGTGATGCAAGCGCCGGTAACCAAGTTGGTTAGAACCATGAATGATATTCCTGGTCGGGTTACACGAGTGGTTGCTGCGGTTAAAGATCAAAAGCAAGCTGCCTGATTAAACGATTAAAAAACGGAGATAGGACAGATGTCATTATCAAAAGACGATATTTTAAATGCAATTGCAGAAATGAGCGTGATGGACGTGGTTGCGCTCGTTGAAGCTATGGAAGAAAAGTTTGGCGTATCGGCTGCGGCCGCTGTTGCTGCTGCACCTGCTGCTGCAGAAGCGGTTGCTGCCGCTGAGCAAGACGAGTTCGAAGTTGTGCTCGTCGCAGCGGGTGAGAAGAAAGTGAATGCCATTAAGGTTGTTCGCGCTATCACGGGTCTTGGTTTGAAAGAAGCCAAAGACATGGTTGATGCGGCACCTTCAACAGTCAAGGAAGGCGTATCGAAAGCTGAAGCTGAAGATCTGAAGAAGCAGCTCGAAGAAGCTGGCGCGACCGTTGAGCTGAAGTAAGACTGATTTCTTTGAAATCAGTGGCAAAGCCCTAAAGGCGCCGAGGAAACTCGGCGCCTTGTTTTGCCGTAAATATTTGTTCGGTTGAGACCCAAAGTAAACCTGGAGGCGTTAATGGCCTATTCGTATACAGAAAAAAAGCGTATTAGGAAAGACTTTAGTAAATTGCCGACGGTAATGGATATCCCATACCTTCTCGGGATACAGGTCAACTCCTATAAGCAATTCCTTCAAGAAGAAGGCAGTCAAGAGGACCGGTTGGAATCAGGTCTGCACGCTGCTTTTCGATCTGTTTTCCCGATCGTCTCTTATTCGGGTAATGCGGCATTGGAGTATGTAGGGTATCGGCTGGGCAAGGCGGTTTTCGATGTAAAGGAATGTCAGTCACGTAGTGTGACCTACGCGGTGCCATTGCGGGTCAAAGTACGACTGATTATTTACGATAAGGACTCCTCGAACAAAGCCATTAAGGATATTAAAGAACAAGAAGTGTATATGGGCGAGATACCGCTCATGACCGAAAACGGCACCTTTGTTATTAATGGTATTGAGCGGGTGGTTGTTTCTCAGTTGCACCGATCGCCAGGCGTCTTTTTTGATCATGATAAAGGCAAGACCCACTCTTCAGGCAAGCTTTTATATTCAGGGCGCGTGATTCCCATGCGCGGTTCATGGCTTGATTTTGAATTCGATCCGAAGGACTTGGTTTATGTTCGGATTGATCGTCGAAGAAAGCTGCCTGCAACGATTTTGCTGCGAGCGCTTGGCCTAGAAGCAGAAGAAATCTTAGAACTGTTTTTTGATACCGATGCGTTTCAAATGACAGACGATGGCTATACATTGAGTTTGATTGCGAATCGACTGCGTGGCGAAACCGCGCAATTTGATATCACGAACAAAAAAGGTGAGGTGCTGGTCACCGAAGGCACCAGAATCACGGCGCGTCATATCCGTGAAATGGAGAAGCTCAACCTAACAGAGTTGGCGGTTCCTGCGGAATATGTTTGCGGCCATCGCTTAGCCAAAAACATGGTGGATGAAGAAACCGGTGAAATCGTTGTGCCTTGCAACGCCATTATCACGCCTGAAATCCTTGAAAAGCTCCAAGAATTAAACGTCACAGCGTTTGACACTATTTATACCAACGATTTGGATCATGGTCCGTTTATGGCGGATACGTTGGATGCGGATCCTTGCACGAATCGGCTCGAAGCGTTGGTTGAAATATATCGCATGATGCGACCTGGCGAGCCGCCCACTAAGGAAGCCGCTGAAAATCTGTTCAATAACTTGTTCTTCTCTTCAGATCGCTATGACCTAACCGCGGTCGGTCGAATGAAATTCAACCGTCGTCTTGGCCGGGAGGAAGAAACCGGTGCGGGTACGCTCGACAACGAAGATGTGCTTCAGGTTCTAAAATGCCTCATTAACATTCGAAATGGGTTTGATATTGTTGATGATATTGATCACCTTGGTAATCGGCGCGTTCGGTCGGTCGGTGAAATGGCCGAAAATGCATTTCGGTTGGGATTAATTCGCGTCGAGCGGGCTGTCAAAGAGCGTTTGAGCTTGGCCGAGTCTGAGGGTTTGATGCCCCAGGATTTGATCAATGCAAAACCGGTTGCCGCAGCGGTCAAAGAATTTTTTGGTTCGGCGCAATTGTCGCAGTTTATGGATCAAAACAATCCGTTGTCGGAGGTGACCCATAAGCGTCGTGTCTCGGCTTTGGGGCCAGGCGGTCTAACCCGTGAGCGGGCTGGCTTTGAGGTCAGAGATGTGCATGCGACCCATTATGGGCGAGTGTGTCCAATTGAAACGCCTGAAGGGCCTAATATCGGGTTAATCAACTCGCTGGCAACCTATGCGCGAACCAATAGCTATGGATTTTTGGAAAGCCCCTATCGGCGAGTGGTTGATGGCCAGGTTACGGACGAAATCGAATATCTCTCTGCGATCGTTGAAGCCGATTATGTGATTGCCCAAGCGAGCGCGCAAGTCGATAGCCTGGGTCGTTTGATGGAGGACTTGGTTGATGTGCGACATCAAGGTGAATTCACCAAGATGGCGCGTGAGAATATTAATTTCATGGATGTTTCTCCAAAGCAGGTGGTATCGGTTGCGGCGGCGTTAATCCCGTTTTTAGAGCACGATGATGCCAACCGAGCGCTGATGGGCTCAAACATGCAGCGTCAAGCGGTTCCAACCCTGGTGTCAGAAAAGCCGCTGGTCGGCACAGGCTTAGAGCGCGCGGTTGCGCGAGACTCAGGCGTTTGCGTGGTTGCCTTGCGAGGCGGCGTCGTTGAGACCGTCGATGCCGGGCGAATTGTGATTCGGGTTAACAACGCCGAGACCGAAAGTGGTGAGGCGGGTGTCGATATTTACGATCTGGTGAAATATACGCGCTCGAATCAGAATACGTGCATCAATCAAAGGCCTTTGGTGAAAGAGGGCGATGTCATTGCAATGCACGATATTTTAGCGGACGGTCCATCGGTTGATACGGGTGAATTGGCGCTGGGTCAGAATATGCGGATCGCATTTATGACCTGGAATGGCTACAACTTTGAAGATTCAATCTTGATCTCTGAGAAAGTCGTCAAGGAAGATCGCTTTACGACCATTCATATCCAGGAACTGACCTGTATTGCTCGGGATACCAAGCTTGGCTCTGAAGAAATCACGTGCGATATCCCAAATGTTGGCGAAGGCGCTCTGGGTAAGCTCGACGAGTCCGGGATTGTTTATATTGGCGCTGAAGTCGCCGCCGGCGATATTCTGGTCGGTAAAGTGACCCCCAAGGGCGAAACGCAGTTAACCCCTGAGGAAAAGCTTTTAAGAGCAATTTTTGGTGAGAAGGCTTCTGATGTTAAAGACACCAGCCTTCGCGTTCCAAGTAGCTACAATGGCACCGTCATCGATGTTCGAGTGTTTACTCGCGATGGTATTGAGAAAGATAAGCGCGCAAAAGATATTGACGCTGAAGCCTTAAAAGGTATCCGAAAAAATATTGAAGCTGAATTTTCGATCATTGAAAATGCCACCTACGAACGGCTGGCCGCATCCCTAACAGGCAAGGCAGCGGTTGCCGGTCCAAAGCTTAAAAAAGGCGAGAAGGTCACGGCGGCCTATCTTAAAGAGCTTGAGCCGCAGGATTGGTTCAAGCTCCGAATGGAGAAAGATGAGCTGAATGAGCAGATTCAAGGTGCGGAGCAGCGACTTAAAGCGCGCCGTGCCGACTTGGATGAGAAATTCGAAGAAAGCAAAGGCAAGCTCCAAGGCGGCGATGATCTCGCCCCGGGTGTACTGAAAATCGTCAAAGTTTATCTTGCGATTAAGCGCCGCATTCAGCCAGGCGACAAGATGGCAGGACGGCATGGTAACAAGGGCGTGATCTCGGTGATTAAGCCTGAAGAAGATATGCCTTTTGATGCCAATGGGCAGCCGATCGACATCGTTTTGAACCCCTTGGGTGTGCCAAAGCGGATGAACGTGGGGCAGATCCTAGAAACCCACCTCGGTTGGGCGGCGGAAGGTCTGGGTCTTCGAATTGGTGAGATGCTCGACGCGCAGCGAGAAATCGCGGAGCTTCGAAGCTTTCTGGACAAGGTTTATAACAAGAGTGGTCGAAAAGAAGATCTTGAGTCTTTGTCTGACTCTGAAATTCTTCAATTAGCGGGCAACCTTCGGGCCGGCGTGCCGATGGCGACGGGTGTTTTTGACGGTGCCAGCGAAGAAGAGATTAAGCAGATGTTATCGCTTGCAGGCTTGCCAACCGATGGACAAACGTTGTTGTTCGATGGTTGCACCGGTGAGCAATTTGATCGTCCAGTGACCGTTGGAATCATGTATATGTTGAAGCTGAACCATCTTGTGGATGACAAGATGCATGCGCGCTCAACAGGCTCTTACAGTCTTGTGACGCAACAGCCGCTCGGTGGTAAGGCGCAGTTTGGCGGTCAACGGTTCGGTGAGATGGAGGTTTGGGCGCTAGAAGCTTATGGCGCAGCCTACACCTTGCAGGAAATGCTGACAGTGAAATCTGATGACGTTCATGGTCGAACCAGAATGTATAAAAACATTGTGGATGGTGATCACCGAATGGAGCCGGGTATGCCAGAGTCATTTAATGTGTTGGTGAAAGAAATACGGTCCCTTGGGATTGATATCGAACTCGAGCACGACTGAGCGATAGGGTTTTATTCAACACACTAATTTTCGATCGGGCTTTGATGCCCAACTTGGAGGAACACTGTGAAAGACTTACTGAATATGCTGCGGGCTCAGGGTCAGTCAGAGGAATTTGATTCATTAAGAATTGGCTTGGCATCGCCGGAGATGATTCGCTCCTGGAGTTTTGGCGAAGTTAAAAAGCCGGAAACCATTAATTACAGAACTTTCAAGCCGGAACGGGATGGGTTGTTCTGCGCAAAGATTTTTGGGCCGAACAAAGACTACGAGTGTTTATGCGGCAAGTATAAGCGGTTGAAGCACCGAGGCGTTATCTGTGAAAAATGCGGTGTGGAAGTCGCGCTCGCGAAGGTTCGTCGAGAGCGGATGGGCCACATTGAGTTGGCAGCGCCGGTTGCCCATATTTGGTTCTTGAAGTCGCTACCGTCTCGGATCGGTTTGTTGATGGATATGACGCTCAGAGATATTGAACGGATTTTATACTTCGAAAGCTTTGTCGTGATTGATCCAGGCCTGACATCCTTAGAAAAAGGGCAGCTACTTTCAGACGAGCAGTACTACGAGGCGCTTGAAGAATTCGGTGATGATTTTGAAGCAAAAATGGGTGCTGAAGCGATTCAGGATCTCATGCGGCAGATGGATCTAAAAGACGAAGTCGCACGACTTCGGGAAGAGCTGCCCCAGACGAATTCCGACACCAAGATTAAAAAACTCACAAAGCGACTGAAGTTGATTGAGGCGTTTATCGCATCCGGTAATGAGCCCGCTTGGATGGTCTTTAATGTGCTGCCGGTCTTACCGCCAGATTTAAGGCCTTTAGTCCCGCTTGAAGGGGGTCGGTTTGCAACGTCTGATTTGAACGACCTGTATCGTCGTGTGATTAACCGAAACAATCGCCTGAAGCGTTTGTTAGACCTTGCTGCACCCGACATTATTGTTAGAAACGAAAAGCGAATGCTGCAAGAAGCGGTCGATGCGTTGCTTGATAATGGCCGTCGTGGTCGGGCAATCACCGGTACCAATAAGCGACCACTGAAGTCACTTGCGGACATGATTAAAGGTAAGCAAGGCCGATTCAGACAGAACCTTTTGGGTAAGCGGGTTGATTATTCTGGTCGATCGGTGATCGTTGTTGGGCCAACGTTGCGTCTGCATCAGTGTGGGCTGCCTAAGAAGATGGCACTCGAGCTGTTTAAGCCGTTTATTTTTGGCAAGCTCGAAGCCAAAGGGCTCGCAACGACCATTAAAGCCGCTAAGAAAATGGTCGAAAAAGAAACCGCTGAGGTTTGGGATATCTTGGCGGAAGTGATTCGTGAGCACCCGGTATTGCTAAATCGAGCGCCAACGCTGCACCGGTTGGGCATTCAAGCCTTTGAGCCGGTTTTAATTGAAGGTAAAGCCATTCAGTTACATCCGCTGGTTTGTACCGCTTACAACGCAGACTTTGATGGTGACCAGATGGCGGTCCACGTGCCGTTGACCATTGAGGCGCAATTGGAAGCGCGTGCGCTCATGATGTCGACCAATAATGTTCTGTTACCTGCCGATGGCGAGCCCATTATTGTGCCGTCGCAGGATGTTGTGCTTGGGGTTTATTGGATGACCCGGGATCGAGTCAACGATCTTGGCGAAGGGATGCGTTTTTCTGATATCGAAGAAGTGGCGCGAGCCTATGCGAATCGGCAGGTTGGTTTGCAAGCGAAGGTCAAGGTGCGTGTGCACGAGAAGGTCGTCGACGATGAAGGTCAATGGCATGAGTATTCGAAGATTCATGAAACGACTGTGGGTCGGGCTTTGGTGTTCGAAATCGTCCCCGATGGGATTCCCTATGCGGAAATCAACAAGCCCATGGTCAACAAGGACATGTCGCGATTAATCAACTTGTGCTACCGCAATGTAGGTCTGAAAGAGACGGTTATTTTTGCAGATCAATTGATGTACATGGGTTATGAGTATTCAACACGCTCAGGGGCTTCAATTGGCGTTGACGATTTTGTGATTCCTGCTGAGAAGGCGGCGATCATTGATCGAAGTGAAGATGAAATTCGCGAAATTGAGAGCCAGTTTTCATCCGGATTGGTGACCCAAGGCGAAAAGTACAACAAGGTAATCGATATTTGGACGCGTGCGAGTGATCAGGTGAGTAACGCGATGATGGATACGTTGAGCACAGAGACTGTGATCAACAAAGACGGTGAAGAGGAGACGCAAAGCTCTTTCAACAGTGTCTGGATGTATGCCGATTCAGGGGCTCGAGGTTCTCCTGCTCAGATTCGTCAGCTCTCGGGTATGCGGGGTTTGATGGCAAAGCCGGATGGTTCGATTATTGAAACGCCGATCACTGCGAATTTCCGAGAAGGGTTATCGGTGATGCAGTACTTCATCTCAACGCACGGTGCACGGAAAGGCCTGGCCGATACCGCTTTGAAAACAGCGAACTCTGGTTACTTGACGCGACGGCTAGTGGATGTCGCTCAGGATTTGGTGGTTACCGAAGTCGACTGCGGTACCGATGATGGCATGATCATGAACGCGGTGATCGAGGGCGGTGATGTGATCGCAGGCCTCGGCTCAAGAGTCTTGGGGCGGGTGATCGCGGAAGACGTCTACAACGCGGCCGGTGACGAGGTTTTGATCCCGAGAGGCACTTTGATCGACGAGAAATGGGCGGATCGTGTCGAAGGCATGGGCGTTGACGAAATCAAGGTTAGAAGTGCGATAACCTGTGAGACTCGCTATGGTATTTGCAGTAACTGCTATGGTCGCGATCTCGGTCGAGGGCACATCGTTAATATCGGCGAAGCGGTTGGTGTGATCGCGGCACAGTCCATTGGCGAGCCAGGAACACAGTTAACGATGCGGACGTTCCACATTGGTGGGGCAGCCTCTCGTGCAACGGCGGTTGATAATGTACAAGTCAAACACAAAGGTGTTTTCAGGCTTCATAACCTGAAGACGGTCGAAAAGCCCAGCGGTGAGTTGGTTGCTGTTTCTCGGTCTGGTGAAGTCGCGATTGCAGACCAAGAGTCCGGCAAGGAACGTGAACGGTATAAGGTGCCCTATGGCGCAGTCATTAAAGCCGCGCCAGGTCAAATTGTCGATGCGGGCGAGATCGTTTCAACTTGGGATCCGCTAACCCATCCGATTGTGACGGAAGTTGCGGGTAAGGTTGTGTTCGAGAATATGGAAGAAGGTCTCACCGTGCGACGGCAGACTGATGAACTCACGGGCCTCAACAGCATTTCGATCATTGATCCGAAGGATCGACCGAGTGCCGGTAAAGATATGCGTCCGGCTGTGTCCTTGGTGGATTCAAAGGGCAAGGCCCTCATGCTGTCGGGTACTGATGTGCCAGCACATTACTTCCTTGAAGCCAACGCAATTTTAGGTCTTGAAGATGGCGATCCGGTCTCAACCGGTGATGTCATTGCAAGGATTCCGCAGGAAGGCTCGAAAACCAGTGATATTACGGGTGGTTTGCCACGCGTTGCGGATCTGTTCGAGGCCAGAAAGCCGAAGGAAGCCGCTGTTTTGGCCGAAATTAGCGGGACCGTTTCGTTCGGTAAAGAAACCAAGGGTAAGCGACGTTTGGTGATTACACCGACCGATGCGTCAACGCTGCCTGATGGTTCAGACCATTACGAGGTGTTGATTCCGAAGTGGCGTCATATGACGGTCTTTGAGGGTGAGCAGGTTGAAAAGGGCGAAGTGGTATCCGACGGCCCTGAAAACCCACATGATATCCTCAGGCTTAAGGGTGTCGAGGCGCTGGCGAATTACATCACGAAGGAAATTCAAGATGTTTACCGCCTTCAGGGCGTCAAGATTAACGATAAGCATATTGAAGTGATCGTGTGTCAGATGTTGCGAAAAGTCGATATTGTTGATCCCTCTGAATCTGCCTTTGTGAAAGGTGAGCAAGTTGAGCTCAATCATTTCCTTGAGGCAAATGATCGAATGGCTGAGCAAAAGCTTGAGTTGGTTCGTGGTGAGCGGATGCTGCTGGGTATTACCAAAGCGTCTCTTGCAACCGAATCGTTCATCTCTGCGGCCTCCTTCCAAGAGACAACTCGTGTGTTGACCGAAGCTGCCGTGACCGGCAAGCGGGATTATCTGCGAGGGTTGAAGGAGAATGTGATTGTGGGCCGGTTAATTCCGGCAGGCACGGGTTTGACCTACCACAACGAGCGCAAGTTAAAACGAGAGCGTGGCAATGCTGTGATGCCAACAGTGAGTGTGAGCGAAGTGGAACAAGCGCTCAGTGACGCGCTCAGTCAGGGAGATTTATAAGAGGTCGCTGCAGCTGCAGTTGACTCAATCCAAGCGGCTCTTTAGAATGCGCCCCTCGCGTAGAGAGGCGCACTGCCGCACCGAACTAGGAGTTTATAAAAAGCATGGCCAGGATTAATCAATTAGTCAGGAAACCACGGAAGCGAAAAGTGGTTAAAAGCGACGTGCCGGCCCTTCAGGCTTGTCCTCAGCGGCGAGGTGTTTGTACGCGCGTTTATACGACGACACCCAAGAAGCCGAACTCAGCGCTTCGAAAGGTTTGTCGTGTTCGGTTAACGAACGGTATGGAAGTCACGAGCTACATCGGTGGTGAAGGCCATAACTTGCAGGAACACTCGGTGGTACTGATCCGTGGTGGTCGAGTCAAGGATTTACCCGGTGTACGATATCACACGGTTCGTGGGGCGCTGGATACCTCTGGTGTCGCCAAGCGAACTCAAGGTCGATCTAAGTACGGCACCAAACGACCCAAGGCTTAAATTTAATAAAATCCTCGCCAATAGCGAGAGTAAGGTCGAGTCTGTTTGATCTCGATAAAACCTGAAGAGAGAGCGTCATGCCAAGAAGAAGAGTCCCCGAGAAACGGGTCATTATTCCCGACCCTAAGTTTCATAATCAAACCCTTGCTAAATTCATGAATCACGTCATGAACAGTGGTAAGAAATCCGTTGCTGAAAAGATTGTCTACGGCGCCTTGGATCGTATCCAAAGCCGTAGTGGCAAAGACCCGATTGAGGTTTTTGACTTAGCGCTTGAAGCCGTTGCGCCGACCGTCGAAGTCAAATCAAGACGCGTTGGGGGTGCCACTTATCAGGTGCCTGTCGAAGTGCGTCCATCTCGTCGAACGGCGCTTGCGATGCGCTGGCTTGTGGATTCAGCCAGGAAGCGTAGCGAGAAATCGATGGCGTTGCGACTGGCAGGCGAGCTTCAGGATGCCTCTGAAGGTCGTGGCTCAGCAGTTCGTAAACGCGAAGACACCCATCGAATGGCTGAAGCCAACAGAGCTTTTGCGCATTATCGCTATTGATGCCGCTGCCAACTTCTTAAGAGGTTTCGCCAGTGTCGCGTTCAACACCGATTCGTCGTTATCGTAATATCGGAATCGTCGCTCATGTGGACGCGGGTAAAACCACGACCACCGAGCGCATTTTATTCTATACCGGTGTGTCTCATAAGATTGGTGAAGTCCATGATGGCGCTGCCACCATGGACTGGATGGAGCAAGAGCAAGAGCGTGGTATAACGATCACCTCTGCTGCGACTACGACCTTTTGGTCGGGTACTGCGCAGCAATTTGAACAGCACCGAATCAATATTATCGACACGCCAGGGCATGTTGACTTCACCATCGAAGTGGAGCGGAGTCTCCGAGTCCTCGATGGCGCGGTCGTTGTGTTTTGCGCGACCTCCGGCGTTGAGCCTCAGTCTGAAACCGTTTGGCGGCAAGCCAATAAATATGCGGTACCAAGAATTGTCTTTGTTAATAAGATGGATCGCGCTGGCGCGGATTTTTTGCGGGTTGTTCATCAAATCGAGCAGCGCCTTGGCTCGGTCTGTGTGCCGATTCAATTGGCAATTGGGGCTGAAGAGCATTTTTCCGGTGTGATCGATCTGGTCAAGCTGAAGGCAATCTACTGGAACGACAGCGACCAAGGATTGACCTTCCGGGAGGAGGCGATCCCGGCTGATTATGTTGAAGAGGCCAGCCTCTATCGGGACCAAATGATTGAAGCGGCTGCCGAAGCGAATGATGAGCTGATGGAGGCCTACCTTGAATCGGGCGATCTGACCAACGACCAAATAAAGCAAGGGCTCCGGCAGCGCACCTTAGCCAACGAAATCGTGCTGGCACTGTGCGGATCGGCCTTCAAAAATAAAGGCGTACAAACCATGTTGGACGCGGTGGTTGATTACTTGCCCGCGCCCGATGAGGTCAAAGCGATTCGGGGTTTCCTTGACGATAAGGATGAAACTGAAGCGGTTCGACATGCGTCCGATGAAGAACCTTTCGCCGCGCTCGCATTTAAGATTGCAACCGACCCCTTTGTGGGTGCGTTGACCTTTTTTCGAGTCTACTCTGGTGTGCTGAATTCTGGAGATTCTGTCTACAACGCGGTTAAAGGAAAGCGTGAGCGAGTCGGCCGGATGGTCCAAATGCACTCGAATGAGCGCAAAGAAATTAAAGAAGTCAGGGCCGGCGATATTGCCGCCGCGATTGGGTTAAAGCTCGCGACCACGGGCGATACCTTGTGTGATGAAAAGCAAGTTATCACGCTTGAGCGGATGGACTTTCCTGAGCCGGTGATTCATGTCGCCGTTGAGCCTCGCAGTCAAGCAGATCAAGAGAAGATGGGCGTGGCCCTCGGCAAGCTCGCAGCGGAAGACCCGTCGTTTCGGGTGCGCACAGATGAGGATTCCGGCCAGATTATTATCGGCGGTATGGGTGAATTGCATCTGGACATTATTGTTGACCGGATGCGTCGAGAGTTCGCGGTCGAGGCCAATATTGGTAAGCCGCAAGTGGCCTACCGAGAGACCATTCGCAAAACGGTGGAGGCTGAAGGCAAGTTTGTCAGGCAGACGGGTGGCCGGGGCCAGTATGGTCATGTCTGGCTGAAGCTTGAACCGATAGATGATGCAGATTTTGAGTTTGTGGATAACGTTGTCGGCGGTGTCGTGCCGAGAGAATATATTAGTGCCGTCGCGAAAGGGGCCGAAGAGCAATTGGGCAATGGGGTCTTGGCCGGATACCCGCTCCAAGGCGTCCGCGTGACGTTGTTTGATGGATCCTATCATGATGTTGACTCCAGTGAGGTTGCGTTTAAGGTGGCTGCCTCGATGGCGCTGAAGTCGGGCGCGCTGGATGCGGATCCGGTTTTGCTGGAGCCGGTCATGAAGGTTGAAGTGGTCACACCGGAAGAGCATTACGGTGATATTATCGGCGATTTAAATCGCAGGCGGGGTGTGGTCCTGGGTATGGAGGACGTGCCGTCAGGAAAATGCGTGCGCGCAGAAGTGCCGATGTCAGAAATGTTCGGTTACGCGACAGATATGAGATCTGCAACGCAAGGCCGAGCCACCTTCTCAATGGAGTTTGAGAAGTATAAAGAGGTGCCGAACAATGTTGCCGAGGCGGTGATCAGTAAGGCGCGGTAATTTAACCCTAGAACAATCTCGATTGAGGTGAACAATGTCCAAAGAAAGATTTGAGCGTACGAAACCCCATTTAAATGTTGGGACAATCGGCCACGTTGACCATGGTAAGACGACGCTAACAGCGGCGATCACGAAGGTCTGCGCGGAGGCTTATGGCGGCGAGTTTAAAGATTTTAGTGCGATCGATAACGCGCCAGAAGAGCGTGCGCGCGGGATTACGATCTCGACATCGCACGTTGAGTACGACTCAACCGAGCGTCACTATGCGCACGTTGACTGTCCTGGACACGCGGATTACGTGAAGAACATGATCACGGGTGCGGCGCAAATGGACGGCGCGATTTTGGTGGTTTCAGCGGCGGATGGCCCCATGCCACAAACCCGCGAGCACATTCTTTTGTCAAAGCAGGTTGGTGTGCCTTACATCATTGTATTCCTGAACAAAGCCGACATGGTTGACGACGAAGAGTTACTTGAGTTGGTCGACATGGAAGTTCGAGAGCTTTTAGATGCCTATGATTTCCCAGGTGACGACACGCCGATTATTGTTGGTAGTGCGTTAAAGGCCCTAGAAGGCGATGCATCTGACATTGGCGTGCCGGCGATTCTGAAGCTGGTTGAGACTTTGGATAGCTACATTCCTGAGCCTGTACGTGCGGTTGATCAGCCATTTTTGATGCCGATTGAGGATGTTTTCTCGATTTCGGGTCGTGGCACGGTTGTGACCGGTCGAATTGCCCGTGGGATTGTTCGGGTTCAAGACGAAGTTGAGATTGTTGGCATTAAAGATACGGTCAAGACGACTTGTACCGGTGTTGAGATGTTCCGAAAGTTGCTTGACGAAGGTCGAGCGGGTGAGAACGTAGGTGTTTTGTTACGTGGTACGAAGCGTGAAGATGTTGAGCGTGGTCAGGTATTGACCAAGCCTGGCGCGATCAAGCCGCACACGAAGTTTGAGGGCGAGGTTTACGTTTTGTCGAAAGACGAAGGTGGCCGTCACACCCCATTTTTCAAGGGATACAAGCCGCAATTCTTTTTTGAGACCACGGATGTCACGGGTAGTTGTGAATTACCTGAGGGAACGGAAATGGTGATGCCGGGTGACAACGTTCTGATGGATGTTGAGCTGATTGCACCGATTGCAATGGAAGAAGGTCAGCGATTTGCGATTCGCGAAGGCGGCCGGACGGTTGGCGCAGGCGTTGTAACGAAAATTAAAGACTAAAGGCTGGCAATCCTGCAGGAAGGCGGGTAGTATTCGCCTCCCTGCTAAGCCTTGACTCAAAAAGGTAGCCGAAAACGCGGTAACGCCGGTAGCATTGGGACAAAGTCGGGTTGTAAAAGTCGACTTTTTGAACAGGATCCCGATTGGGGATCACGGGACGCCCGTAAGGGCAACGACACGACAGTGTGCCTTCCTTTAAAGAGGAGGGCACGCTTGCATTTAAATTTGGCTGGTGAGCTCATAAGTGGCAAGAGTTTACTGACAGTGGTGCGCAAAAGGCGCACTGAAACGAAAGATAGGCGCGTCATGCAAAATCAAAGAATCAGGATTCGACTCAAAGCGTTTGACCATCGGCTCATCGATGTATCAACACAAGAGATTGTCAACACGGCAAAACGAACCGGTGCCCAAATTCGCGGCCCTATTCCACTGCCCACTCGCAAAGAGAAGTTCACTATTCTGATTTCGCCACACGTCGATAAAGATGCGCGGGATCAATACGAAATTAGAACTCATAAGCGCATGTTGGACATTCTGGAGCCAACAGAAAAGACGGTCGACGCCCTAACAAAGCTAGATTTGGCAGCAGGGGTTGAAGTCCAGATTAATCTGGCCTGATCGCGCAACTAATTCGGAGAGTGACAATGACCATAGGCATTGTAGGTACAAAGCAAGGTATGACCCGGATCTTCACTGAAGATGGACGGTCTGTGCCTGTAACAGTGGTTCAGGCGACGCCAAACCGAGTGACTCAGGTGAAAAACCTAGAGCGAGATGGCTATCAAGCGATCCAAGTCACTTATGGTGCTGTTAAAGCCTCTCGCATCAACCGACCGCATGCAGGGCTGTTTAAAAAGACGCAAGTTGAAGCTGGTCGGACATTAACGGAATTCACCACGACGGAAGCAGAGCTTGAAGTTGGCGCTGAGTTAACAGTTGCAAACTTTGCGGCAGGACAAAAGGTCGATGTCACGGGTCAGTCCAAAGGTAAAGGTTTTCAGGGCGTGATCAAGCGTCACAACTTTACGATGCAGGATGCAACCCACGGTAACTCGCTGTCGCATCGTGCGCCAGGTTCAATCGGTCAGTGTCAAACGCCTGGTAGAGTTTGGAAGGGCAAGAAAATGGCCGGCCACATGGGTGCAGAACAGGTAACAACCCAAAGTCTTGAAATCGTTCAGGTTGACCTAGAGAACAACCTGCTCTTGATCAAAGGTGCAGTCCCCGGTTCAAAGGGTGGGTGTGTGGTTGTAAAACCTTCCGTAAAATCTCGGAGTCAAACGGAGGCTGAATCTTGAACTTAAATATTTCAGAGCCGGGAGTTGGTCTCACCGATAAAGCGGTTGAGTTGTCAGAAACCCTCTTTGGTCGGCAATACAATGAGGCGCTGGTTCACCAGGTCGTCGTGTCTTACATGGCCGGTGCTCGTCAAGGCACTAGCGCTCAAAAGACCCGATCGGAAGTCCGTGGTGGCGGCCGAAAGCCGTTTCGTCAGAAGGGAACCGGTCGTGCCCGTGCAGGAACGATTCGCAGCCCAATATGGCGTGGCGGTGGCGTAACTTTTGCTGCCAAGCCCCGTGACTACTCGGTGAAAGTGAACAAGAAAATGTACCGCGGTGCGATGCAGTCCATTTTTTCAGAGTTGGTCCGTCAAGACCGACTCATCGTGACTGAGGATTTTTCAGTGACGGCGCCAAAAACCAAAGAGGTTCTTCAACGGCTTAAGGATTTGAACCTCAATCAGGTCTTGGTGGTGGTTGAGGAGGTGGATGAGAATTTGTATCTCGGCGCGCGAAATATTCGGCAGATTGATGTTGTCGATGTTCAGGGCGTCAACCCAGTCATTCTGTTGGGCTACGAAAAGGTGCTATTTACAGTGGGTGCCTTGAAACGGGCCGAGGAGATGTTGGGATGAGTGCAGACGCAATTTATAACGTTATCTTGGGTGCTCATATCTCAGAGAAAGCAACGGTTGTTGCTGAGCAGTCCAATCACTTTGTCTTCAAAGTCCGAAAAGAAGCGACCCGCCCTCAAATTAAAGCGGCCGTTGAGAAGATCTACGGCGTGAACGTTGCCGGGGTAACGGTTGCCAATGTGAAGGGCAAGGTCAAGAAGACCATGCGAGGGCTGAGTAAGAAGCCAAGTTGGAAGAAAGCTTATGTGCGCGTGGTCGAGGGTCAAGAAATTGACTTCACCGCCGAAGCCAAATAGCAAACTAAAGAATTGATACGCGAGAAGAACAATGCCAGTCGTTAAAGCAAAACCTACATCTCCCGGGCGACGGTTCGTCGTTAAAGTCGTTCATCCTGACTTGCATAAGGGTGATCCCTTTAAAGCTTTGGTGCAAGCGAAGCCAAAGACCGGTGGTAGAAATAATAAAGGCCGGATCACGACCCGTCATATTGGTGGTGGTCACAAGCAGAAGTATCGAATTATTGATTTTAAGCGCAATTCAAAAGATGGGATTAAGGCTGTTGTTGAGCGCCTAGAGTACGATCCGAATCGAACGGCCAATATTGCCTTGCTCAAGTATGCTGATGGCGAGCGAAAATATATTATTGCCCCGAAAGGTGTTGCGGCTGGCGATGAAATCCATTCTGGAGAAGGCGCACCGATTAAAGTTGGCAATTGCATGCCGATGCGTAATATCCCAATGGGTAGTGTGATCCATTGTGTCGAACTCAAAGCAGGAAAAGGTGCCCAGATCGCGCGTAGCGCAGGCACATCGGTGCAGCTGGTTGCAAAAGACGGCCGTTACGTAACGCTTCGTCTGCGCTCTGGTGAAATGCGTCGAGCACTGGCTGATTGCCGAGCGACATTGGGCGAGGTGAGTAATTCAGAGCATAACCTGCGGTCGCTTGGCAAGGCAGGCGCCAGTCGCTGGCGCGGTGTTCGCCCGACCGTTCGAGGTGTGGTGATGAACCCGGTCGATCATCCGCATGGTGGTGGTGAAGGTAAGACCTCGGGTGGCCGACATCCTGTGAGCCCTTGGGGCATGCCCACCAAGGGTTACAAAACCAGAAAGAATAAGCGTACCGATAAGATGATTATTCGTCGTCGTCGCGCAAGTCGATAGGAGATAGGTTGTGCCTAGAAGTTTAAGAAAAGGTCCGTTTATTGATCTGCATTTAGCCGACAAGGTTCAAAAAGCCTTGGAGATAAATGACAAGCGTCCGATTAAGACCTGGTCACGTCGGTCAATGATCGCACCAGATTTTGTTGGGTTGACGATTCAAGTTCATAACGGTCGTCAGCATGTGCCTGTGTTTATTACCGAAGACATGGTTGGTCACAAGTTAGGTGAGTTTGCTTTGACGCGAACTTATCGGGGCCACGCAGCAGACAAGAAAGCGAAGCGACGATAGGTCGCGGTTTAGATCCAGGGTAATGAGGAACAGGTGATGGAAGTTTCTGCAAGATTAAAAGGTGCTCGGATTTCGGCTCAGAAGGCTCGTCTGGTTGCTGATCAGATTCGAGGCCAAGCGGTCGGCTCGGCGCTCAATACGTTAACCTTCAGTACTAAGAAGGGTGCGCACTTAGTTAAGAAGTTGCTGGAGTCCGCGATTGCAAATGCGGAGCATAATGAAGGTGCGGATGTGGACGAGTTATCTGTTGCCAAAATATTTGTCGATGAAGGCACAACCATGAAACGGATTAAGCCCCGTGCCAAAGGTCGTGCGGATCGGATCTTTAAAAGAAGTTGTCATATCACGCTCGCAGTGGCAGACAGCTAAGTCATAATCGGTAGAGATTAGGAGACCGGAATGGGTCAGAAAGTACATCCTACAGGCATGCGACTGGGTATTGTTAAGCAACATACCTCGATTTGGTATGCCCAGGGACCAGCCTACGCTAAGAATCTACATGCAGATCTTAAGGTTAGGGAGTTCATCCATAAGAAATTGGCTCAGGCATCTGTGAGCCGCATTGATATTCATCGGCCTGCGCAAACTGCCCGGATCACGATCCATACAGCGCGCCCAGGGATTGTCATCGGTAAGAAAGGTGAAGATGTAGAGGCCCTTCGACAAGAGATTGGCCGGATGATGAAGGTGCCAGTTCACATTAATATTGAAGAGATCCGCAAGCCAGAGATCGATGCTTATTTGGTCGCTCAAAACGTCGCTCAGCAGCTGGAGCGTCGTGTGCAGTTTCGTCGAGCAATGAAGCGAGTGATGCAAAACGCGATGCGTTCAGGTGCCGAAGGTATCAAAGTGCAGGTTTCGGGGCGTCTTGGCGGTGCTGAGATTGCTCGATCAGAGAACTATCGGGAAGGTCGCGTGCCGTTGCACACCTTACGCGCCGATATTGATTACGCCACTGCAGAAGCATTGACGACCTACGGCATCCTCGGTGTCAAGGTCTGGATCTTCAAAGGGGAAATTCTGGGTGCTCGCGAAGAAGCTGCGGCCGCCTCCACTTCTGCTCAAAATTTTGGTTAAGAGAACATGCTACAGCCTAAGAGAACAAAGTTTCGGAAACAGCATAAAGGGTCTAATCGTGGGCTAGCCCATCGCGGCAGCACGGTCAGCTTCGGTGAGTTTGCACTGAAAGCGGTTGGCCGTGGTCGTATGACGGCCCGTCAGATTGAGTCGGCGCGTCGTGCCATGACTCGCCGGGTGCGTCGAGGTGGTCAGATATGGATTCGAGTGTTTCCAGACAAGCCCATAACTCAAAAGCCGCTTGAAGTCAGGCAGGGTAAGGGTAAGGGAAACGTGGAATATTGGGTTGCGCAGATTAAGCCAGGAAAGGTGCTCTATGAGATGGAGGGCGTTACTGAGGAAGTTGCACGAGATGCCTTTCGTTTGGCAGCGGCAAAGCTTCCGTTTCAAACGACGTTTGTTAAACGCGTGATTATGTAATCGGGAGAGAGTGATGATTGATGTAAAAGAATTGCGATCAAAGACGCCTGCGGAAGTACAAGACGTATTGGTCGGTCTGGCTAAAGAGCAGTTTGGTTTAAGAATGCAGAAATCAATCGGTCAGCTGACCCAGACGCATCTGTTGAAACGGGTGAGTCGCGACATTGCTCGGGTTAAGACGGTGATGGGGCAGTCGAAGGACACCTAACTGCAGCTGGTTGATGACCGCGCCATTGAGGCGAGTAGAGATTAAGCGCTGGGCAAATGGCGCAGCATTAAAGAAATAGGACTGATAGTCATGAGCGGTGAACAGAATTTAGCAAGAAATGTAAGCGGTACGGTTGTCAGCAATAAGATGGACAAAAGTATTACGGTGATGGTTGAACGCAGGATTAAGCATCCAATTTACGGTAAGTATATCAAGCGGTCAAAAAAAATCATGGCGCACGATCCAGAAAACCAGTGTCAACCGGGTGACGCGGTGACCATTCAGGAGTCGAGACCCATTTCAAAGAGTAAAACCTGGATGCTGACGTCGATCGACAAGCGGGCAGTAGAAATTTAAAACGGCATAGATCTGGCAAGTGTGCTTGCCTTAGTGGAGTTTAAAGCATGATTCAAGTGCAATCGTATCTAGATATCGCCGACAACAGCGGCGCACGCCGGGTGATGTGTATTAAGGTGCTGGGCGGATCCAAGCGTCGGTATGCTGGGATCGGTGATGTTATCAAGGTCACGGTTAAAGAGGCAATTCCTCGCGGTCGTGTGAAGAAGGGGCAGGTGCTGGACGCCGTTGTGGTTCGCACAAGAAAGGGTGTCCGGCGGTCAGACGGGTCATTGATCCGCTTTGATGGTAATGCTGCAGTTTTATTGAATGCCAATAAGCAGCCCATTGGTACTCGAATTTTTGGACCAGTGACTCGGGAGCTTAGGAACGAGAAGTTCATGCGGATTGTTTCTCTGGCACCAGAAGTTTTATAAGAGATCGGATTGATGAAAAAGTTGAAGAAAAACGATTTGGTCGTCGTTCTTACTGGAAAAGATAAAGGTAAGACCGGAGAGATCACGAGAGTTCTGGATGAGCGTAAGCTCTATGTCGCGGGTGTGAATATGATTAAGCGTCACACCAAGGGGAATCCCCAGGCGGGTCAACCCGGTGGCATCATAGAGAAAGAAGCGCCGATCCAGATATCGAACGTTGCTATTTTTAATCGGGCCACGAGCAAGCCGGATAGGGTTGGATTCAAAACCCTAGAAGACGGTAAGCAGGTTCGGATATTTAAGTCCACTGGCGAGCAGATAGACGACTAAGATTATGACAAATTTAAAAAAGATATATGACGAAGAAATCAAGCCTCGCTTAAAAGAAGAGCTGGGTTTGGCGAACGTGATGCAGGTCCCGAGGATCACGCACATTACGTTGAACATGGGTGTGGGTGAAGCGCTGAACGATCGTAAGCAATTGGATGCTGCGGTGTCTGATATGCAAGCGATTGCCGGACAGAAGCCGATTATCACGAATGCCAGGCGTTCAATCGCTGGCTTCAAGATTCGAGAAGGATATCCGATTGGCTGCAAGGTGACGTTGCGTCGCGCCATGATGTATGAGTTCTTAGATCGTTTAATCAGTATTGCGCTGCCTCGACAAAGGGATTTTAGAGGGATTAGTCCGAAGGCTTTTGACGGCCGTGGTAATTTCTCGATGGGGTTCTCTGAGCAGATCGTTTTTGCTGAGATTGACTATGACAAGATTGACCGGATCCGTGGTCTAGACGTCAATATCACGACCAGTGCTGCGACGGATGACGAAGGCCGTGCGTTACTTAGGGCCTTTAATTTTCCGTTGCGCGAAGCCTAGACAAAACGCGTTTAACAGAATGCAGAAGTAATTAACCGAGGACACGATGGCTAAGAAATCAATGATCAATCGCGAGAAGAAGCGCGAGAAGACAGTGCAAAAGTTTGCTGCTAAGCGAGCGGTTTTAAAAGCTCAAATTAAGGACTTAAACCTGTCCGATGATGAGCGCTGGGCTGCACAGGTCAAGTTCCAGAAGCTGCCTCGAAATGCGAGTCCAACTCGGCAAGTCAGGCGTTGTGTGTTGACGGGTCGTCCCCATGCGGTTTATCGCCGATTTGGTTTGGCACGGCAGAAGTTGCGTGAGGCTGCGATGCGCGGTGATATTCCCGGGCTTGTGAAGTCAAGCTGGTAATTAGGAGAGACAGAATATGACAATGCAAGACCCATTAGCGGATATGTTGACCCGTGTGCGAAATGCGCAAGCGGCGAAGCATCCGGACGTTGCAATGCCAGCCTCTGGCACAAAAACCGAGATTGCTCGAGTGCTGAAGGAAGAGGGCTACATCGTAGATTATAGCCAGGGTGTAGATGCTGCCGGTAAGCCGAGCTTAAACATCGTTCTCAAATATCATGATGGCAAGGCTGTAATCGAGAAGATCGATCGACTGAGCCGTCCCGGACTTCGAATTTATAAGAACAAGCAACAGATTCCGACCATTCAGTCTGGCCTGGGTGTTGTGATTTTGTCGACGAATAAAGGGGTTATGACGGATCGGGCAGCGCGTGCTGCAGGCGTTGGTGGCGAGCTTCTTTGCTCAGTTTTCTGATAAGACAGTCTTTAAAGGTTAATTTTAATGTCAAGAATAGCAAATAACCCGGTACCAGTGCCCAACGGCGTTGAAGTAACGATTGATGGGCCTGACCTGAATGTCAAAGGTGCTAAAGGCGCGTTGCAGTTGACGCTGCATTCTTTGGTGACCATCGCTCGAGAAGACGATTTGTTGTTGCTCAAAGCTGTGGGACCGACCCAGCAGGCGACGGCCCTTGCAGGGACGTTCCGGTCGCTGATTAGCAATATGGTTCAAGGGGTCAGCGAAGGCTTTCAAAAACAGTTGGAACTTCAGGGCGTGGGTTACAGAGCCCAGTCCCAGGGTGCGAAACTGAACCTAACCCTTGGGTTTTCCCACCCGGTTGTCTACGACGTGCCTGAGGGGATCGAAATTGAAACGCCAACCCAGACACAGATTATCGTCAGGGGCGTGGATAAGCAGAAGGTTGGTCAGGTTTCTGCAGAAATTAGAGCGTTTCGCCCACCTGAGCCTTACAAAGGTAAAGGGGTGCGATATGCCAACGAATATGTCAAACGTAAAGAAGCTAAGAAAAAGTAAACCTTAGCCGAATAGCAATAAAGACGAATTAAGCGTCTTGTCAGGAGACAAATCGAGATGAAAAGTAAGCGGGATGCTCGTTTAAAAAGAGCACGTAAGAGTCGATCTAAAATCCGGGAACTACTGGTTCCGAGGCTTTGTGTTTATCGGTCACCTCGGCATACCTATGCTCAGATTATTTCTGAAGACGGTGCGCAGGTGAAGGTCGCAGCCTCGACGCTCGAGAGCGCACTTCGGGATGGGCCGACCGGCAATATCGAAGGCGCAGCGAAGGTTGGTGCCTTGATCGCCGAGCGAGCAAAAGCAGCTGGATTCGAAAGGGTGGCCTTTGATCGCTCTGGGTATAAGTATCATGGTCGGGTCAAGGCTCTAGCAGATGCGGCTCGCGAAGCCGGTCTGCAATTTTAAGCCGTAAAGACAAGAACGAATTAAGGAATAGGCATGGCTTACAACGAACGAGATAAAAACGAAGAAGGTATCCAGGAGAAACTGGTACAGGTCAATCGGGTTGCCAAGGTCGTAAAGGGCGGCAGAATCTTCGGCTTCACAGCGTTGACAGTTGTGGGTGATGGTAACGGCAAGGTTGGTTACGGTCGAGGTAAGGCTCGGGAAGTGCCCCAGGCCATTCAAAAAGCCATGGAAGCTGCGCGTCGCAATATGATCGATGTCGATCTTGACGGTACGACGCTTCAGTATGAGGTTAATGCTCGGCACGGCGCGTCCAAGATCTTCATGAAGCCAGCCTCTGAAGGTACCGGGATCATTGCGGGTAAAACAATGCGGGCAGTGCTTGAGGTTGCCGGTGTCCGAAACGTTTTGGCAAAGTGCTACGGTTCAACGACGCCGGTGAATGTAATTCGGGCGACGTTTAAGGGCCTGCAAAATATGCGTTCACCAGAGTCTATCGCGGATAAGCGTGGGCTCTCAGTAGAAGAGATTCTGGGGTAGATCATCATGGAAAAGAAGACAGTCACAGTCACGCTAACAAAGAGCGTTCATGGCCGACTTAAGTCACACAAAGCCTGTGTTGCGGGCTTAGGGCTGCGTAGGATCCGGCATTCCGTGGTTGTAGAAGATACACCGTCGGTCAGAGGCATGATCAACAAAGTGGCCTACATGGTTTCTGTAGAAGAAAACAAGGCGTAAGGAGACAATCGACATGCGTTTAAATTCGATATCGGGTGCGCCAGGCAGTCGACAAGCAAAGAAAAGAGTTGGCCGAGGCATTGGTAGTGGTCTGGGTAAGACAGCCGGCCGTGGTCATAAAGGTCAGAAGTCGCGCTCAGGTGGCAAGGTTCGTCCAGGGTTTGAAGGCGGACAACAGCCCTTGCAAATGCGGCTTCCGAAATTCGGTTTCACGACGGAAAAGAGTCGGATCACGGGTGAGGTGACCCTGTCGGAAGTGGCTGCGGCTAATGCTGATGTCGTGACCCTTGAGGTGCTCCGACAAGCCGATATGATCAATGGTAATACCAAGCGGGTGAAAGTGATCTTGTCCGGCAAGATTGAAAGAGCCGTAACGATTCAAGGGCTGCGCGTGACCAAAGGCGCTCGCGCTGCAATCGAAGCCGCCGGTGGAACAATACAAGACTGAACTGAACAGGGTGCAAGTCCTTGCAGCGGATTAGGCAGCAAGGGCTTTTGATAAATTTTAGCGGGTCAAGGATTAAGAAATGACGAGTGCACTAGCACAGGGCAAAGCAATGGCATCTGGAGGCGGGTTATCTGAACTACGCAGCCGACTGCTGTTCGTGCTGATTGCAATCGTTGTCTATCGCATTGGCAGTCATATCCCGGTGCCAGGTATTGATCCAGATCGATTGCAGCTTTTGTTTAACCAAAATCAAGGTGGCATTCTCGATTTGGTGAACATGTTTGGTGGCGGCGCGCTTGAACGCATGAGCATCTTTGCGTTGGGTATCATGCCTTACATCTCAGCAAGCATTATCACGCAGCTTTTGGTTGCGACAACGCCATCACTGCAGCAATTGCGCAAGGAAGGCGAGGCCGGTCGTAAGAAGATCGCTCAGTACACCCGGTATGGCACCTTAGGGTTAGCTTTAGTGCAGGGTATGGCGATGAGTAGCGGGCTGGTTTCTCAAGGCTTGTCTTACACCGGTAGCTTTATGTTCCATTTTGTCGCCGTGGCGACACTGGTGACAGGTGCGATGTTTATTATGTGGCTGGGCGAGCAGGTGACCGAACGCGGTATCGGCAACGGCATATCAATCATCATTTTCACGGGCATTGTCTCTGGGTTTCCAGGTGCGATCGGTCAGTCTTTCGAACAAGCGCGGCAAGGTGAAATTCAAATTCTTGCGCTGCTCGGTATTGCGGTACTCGCAATCGTGATCGTGGCCGGTGTGGTTTACGTCGAGCGTGGCCAAAGACGAATCACAATTAATTATGCTCGGCGGCAGCAGGGTAAGCGCATGTACCAAGCGCAAAGCTCTCACCTGCCGCTTAAAGTGAATATGGCAGGGGTCATTCCTGCGATTTTCGCCAGCAGCCTATTGTTGTTTCCAGCCTCGATAGGCCAATGGTTTGGTCAATCTGAAGGTATGGAGTGGCTTCAGGACGTGAGTCTGTGGATCGCGCCAGGACAGCCGCTGAACATCATTCTATTTTCGATCGGGATCATCTTCTTCTGCTTTTGGTATACCTCAATCATGTTTAATCCGAAGGAAGTTGCCGATAATTTGAAACGATCTGGTGCCTTTATACCAGGCTACCGTCCAGGCGATCAGACGGCGCGTTATATCGATACCATCATCACTCGGTTGACGTTGTTCGGTTCACTTTACATGACGACGGTGTGTTTGTTGCCGCAGTTTCTGGTCATCCAATTTAATATTACGTTTCAGTTAGGCGGCACGGCGCTCCTGATTGTTGTAGTGGTTATCATGGATTTTATGGCTCAGGTTCAGACGCACTTAATGTCGCATCAGTATGAGTCACTAATGAAGAAATCAAATCTTCAAAACTTTGGACGGCGCTAGGAGTTAGGTCAATGAAAGTAAGAGCTTCAGTAAAAAAAATGTGCCGGAATTGTCGGGTGATTCGGCGAAACGGTTCGGTGCGAATAATTTGCTCTGAGCCAAAACATAAACAACGCCAAGGATAACCGCGGTGATTAAGGTGGACAGGAGCAACGCATGGCTCGTTTAGCTGGAATTAATATTCCTGACGATAAGCACACAGAAATCTCGTTGACGTACATTTACGGGATTGGTCGTACAACTGCGAAAGCGTTGTGCGAGAGGACCGGAATTAGCGGCAATGCAAAGGTCGGAGCGTTGACCGAAGGCGAGCTCGATGATCTACGAGGCGAGATCAGTAAGTTGAGCGTCGAGGGCGATCTACGACGTCAAGTGCAACTGAACATCAAACGTCTTTTGGACTTAGGCTGTAACCGAGGCATCCGGCATCGACGGAGCTTGCCAGTGAGAGGTCAGCGTACCAAGACCAACGCACGAACGCGTAAGGGTCCTAAGCGTCCCGTTCGGAAGTAGCGTTAAGACACACCCCTTAAAAATAGTTTTAGTAAAGTAGGAAGACATTATGTCTGATACAGAAAGCCAGCAGGCGCCGGTAGCCCGGAAAAAAGGTAAGCGTCAGATCGCTGATGGATTGGCTCATATCCACGCATCTTTTAATAACACGATTGTGACCATTACTGACCGACAGGGCGGCGCTCTATCATGGGCAACAGCCGGTGGGTCCGGATTTAGAGGCGCTCGTAAGAGTACGCCATTTGCAGCTCAGGTCGCCGCCGAACGTGCCGGCAATGCAGCGCTGGAATATGGCATTCAAAACCTAGAGGTTTTTGTTAAAGGACCCGGTCCAGGGCGTGAGGCCGCAGTCAGAGCACTTAATTCTGTGGGCTACCGAATAACCAATATTACTGATGTGACACCGATTCCGCATAACGGATGTCGACCCCCTAAAAAGCGTCGGGTATAAAAGAGGAGATTGCCAATGGCCAGATATCTCGGCCCTAAGTTGAAGTTGTGTAGACGAGAAGGTACCGACCTTTTCCTTAAGAGTGGCGTTCGACCGATTGAGTCGAAGTGTCGAATGGAGACTGCGCCAGGAATGCACGGTCACCGTCGATCTCGCGCCACGGATTACGGTATTCAGTTACGTGAAAAGCAGAAGGTACGCCGAATTTATGGTGTGCTTGAAAAGCAGTTCCGTAACTACTACAAGAAAGCGGACCGTCAGAAAGGTGCAACGGGTGAGAACCTGCTCCGCATTCTTGAGCGTCGTCTTGATAATGTGGTTTATCGCATGGGATTCGGTTGTACCCGGGCGGAATCGCGTCAGTTGGTGTCGCATAAGTCGATTCTAGTGAATGGACAGGTGGTGAACATTCCATCTTTCCAGGTGGAAGCAGGCGATACGGTAACCGTTCGTGAGCGTTCACGAAGCCAGTTGCGTATTCAAGGTGCACTGAATCTGTCAGCTCAGCGTTCTTCAGTCGATTGGGTTGAAGTGAATGTTGATCGTTTGGAAGGGGTTTTGAAGGCCTATCCTGAACGGGATGAGCTTCCATCAGAGATCAACGAAAATTTGATTGTTGAGCTTTACTCTAAGTAAGCGACTGAACTCAATTAAGATTAAGGAAGAATAAGGTATGCCTCATTCGTCATTAGAATTTTTAACGCCTAAGCATATCCAAGTTGAACAGGTCAGCAGTACTCAGGCGCAAGTGGTTCTTGAACCGTTAGAGCGCGGTTTTGGCCATACTTTGGGTAATGCATTGCGCCGGATTTTGTTATCGAGCATGCCAGGCTGTGCGATTACAGAAGTTGAGATCGATGGTGTGTTGCATGAATACAGCGCGATCGAAGGCGTTGAAGAAGATGTCATCGAGATTTTGCTGAATTTGAAAGGTGTAGCTGTAAAGTTGAACACCGCGGATACGGCTGAATTGTCGCTCTCTAAGACCGGCCCAGGCGTTGTGACAGCGGGCGATTTTCAGCTTGATCATGACGTTGAGATTGCCAATCCAGATCATGTTATTGCGACGCTCAATAGTGCGGGCAAGCTGAACCTGCGAGCAACCGTTGGGCGTGGCCGAGGGTACCAGCCCGCAGACACGGCAGTCAGCGAAGAAGATTCGGGGCGGATTATCGGCAGCCTATTGTTAGATGCCTCCTACAGTCCTGTGCGACGCGTGGCGTATAAAGTTGACAGTGCCCGTGTCGAGCAGCGAACCGATTTGGATAAGCTGATTATTGATCTTGAAACCAACGGTACGATTGACCCCGAAGAAGCGATTCGTCGGGCCGCCACCATTTTGCAACAGCAGGTGGCCGTTTTTGTTGATTTAGAGAGCAGTGATTCGCCTGAAGAGACGCAGGTTGAAGAGCAAATCGATCCGATTTTATTAAGACCGGTTGACGATCTTGAACTGACCGTTCGTTCAGCGAACTGTCTGAAAGCCGAGAATATCTATTACATCGGGGATTTGATTCGTCGGACCGAAGTTGAACTATTGAAAACGCCCAATTTGGGTAAGAAATCGCTCACGGAAATCAAAGATGTTTTGGCATCTCGTGGATTGTCACTGGGTATGCGATTAGAGAACTGGCCACCCATGAGTTTACGTGGTGACGATCGTTTGCTGGGTTAAATCATCGGTCTGAACACGCCGAGCTAAGTTAGATTAGGAACTACCATGCGTCATAGAAAAAGCGGAAAGCAACTCAACCGGAATGCCTCTCATCGAAAGGCAATGTTCAAAAATATGGCTTGCTCTCTTATGGAGCACGAAGTCATCAAGACAACCGTGCCAAAAGCGAAGGAATTACGACGGTTTGCGGAGCCATTGATTACACTGGCGAAGCAAGACTCGGTCGCTAATCGTCGTTTGGCCTTTGCCAGAACGGGTGATAAAGCGGTTGTCGGTAAACTCTTTACCGATTTGGGACCACGTTTCCAAGATCGTCCAGGGGGCTACACGCGCATTTTGAAGGCCGGTTTTAGAGCGGGTGACAAAGCGCCGATGGCGTACGTCGAGCTGGTTGATCGAGAAATTCCAGATGAGGAAGATCTGGAAGCCGTAGAAGAAGCTTGATCTAGGGTCAGGTGAATAAAAAGGGGCCGGTTCATCCGGCCCTTTTGCGTTTGGTTAGAGGTGTCATTCAACTGGATGCCCTGGCCTTAATAAAAGGACAACCAGCATGATCACAACCTTTTCGCCAACCCCAAGAACCTTAATGGGCCCGGGCCCATCGGATGTTCACCCTCGAATTTTGACGGCAATGGCCAAACCGACAATTGGCCACTTGGATCCCGAGTTCATTCGATTAATGGACGAGATTAAGGTCATGTTGCAGGGGGTTTTTCAAACTCAGAATGCCTTGACCATCCCGTTATCGGCGCCGGGTAGCGCCGGCATGGAAGCGAGTTTTGTCAACCTTATTGAGCCAGGCGATAAGGTGATGATTCTACAGAACGGGGTTTTTGGCGGCCGAATGGCGGAAAATGTTCGGCGCTTCGGTGGCGAATTGGTTTTGCTCGAAACTGAGTGGGGCCGTGCGATCGACCCCGAGCAGTTGCGTTCGGCGCTGCAGGCACACCCTGATACTAAAATCGTTGCCTTTGTTCACGCCGAGACCTCTACCGGTGTTAGATCGGATGCGAAAAGTCTATGTGAATTGGCGCAAGCGGCGGGTTGTTTGACGATCGTCGATTGCGTGACGTCGTTGGTCGGTTGTGAGGTAGATGTTGACGGTTGGGGCGCTGATGTTGTTTATAGCGGGACACAAAAGTGCCTGTCCTGTGCGCCAGGACTCTCTCCCTTTACGATGTCAGAGCGCGCCGCTCAGCTGACCCAGAATCGGAAAACGCCCGTGCAGTCGTGGTTTCTAGATATGAACCTGGTTATGGGGTATTGGGGATCAGGGTCCACACGAGCCTATCATCACACCGCGCCTGTTAATGCACTTTACGGGCTTCATGAAGCCCTGCTGATGGCAACTGAAGAGGGCTTAGCGCCTGCTTGGGCTCGCCATGCGTTAAACCATCAGGCACTCAAAGCCGGTCTTGAAGCAATGGGTCTTGCTTTTTATGTGCCGGAATCGGAACGCTTGAATCAACTCAACTTGGTTGAGGTCCCGGCCGGCATTGATGAAGCCGCCATCCGTCGAGCGTTGCTGACGTCTTATAACTTAGAGATCGGGGCAGGCCTCGGGGTCCTTGCTGGAAAAGTATGGCGAATTGGTCTGATGGGATATGCCAGCCGTGCTGAAAATGTTTTGTTGTGCGTGTCGGCGCTTGAGGCGGTCTTGTCACAAAGTAACGCACCCATTCACCCCGGCCAGGCGATTGATGCGGTTCAAAGTGTCTACGCTGGCGCGTAACCGGCTTATGGCTTAAAAGCTTGCTCGAGCAGTGGCTTTAAATAATGACCTGTCGCTGAGGTCGCATGGGCTGCCACAGTTTCGGGGGTGCCCTCGCAGATGATGCGTCCGCCACCGCCGCCACCCTCGGGACCCAGGTCGATGACCCAGTCTGCGGTCTTGACCACATCGAGGTTATGTTCGATCACAATGACGGTATTGCCTCGATCCCGCAATTTGTGAATGACGCCCAGCAGTTGATCAATGTCATGAAAATGTAAGCCGGTCGTTGGCTCGTCGAGGATGTAAAGTGTCCGGCCGGTATCCACTTTGGCCAGTTCTCGGGCCAGTTTAACGCGCTGGGCTTCACCGCCAGACAGCGTGGTGGCGCTTTGACCTAACCGAATGTAGCCGAGTCCAACTTCTTGCAAGGTTTCCAGGCGTCGTCGAATCACCGGAACCGCGCCGAGGAAGGAAACCGCTTCGTCCACGGTCATGTGCAAAACGGCATCGATGGAACGACCTTTGTAGAGGATCTCAAGGGTCTCTCGGTTATAGCGTTTACCGCCGCATTCGTCGCATTGCACGTAAATATCGGCCAGGAAATGCATCTCAACCTTAATTAAACCATCGCCCTGGCAAGCCTCACAGCGACCACCCTTAACATTAAAGCTGAACCGTCCAGACTTGTAACCTCTGGACCGTGCCTCAGCCGTACCGGCAAAGAGATCTCGAATTGCGGTAAAGATATTGGTATACGTTGCCGGATTAGAGCGCGGCGTTCGACCAATCGGACTTTGACTGACGTCAACGACCTTATCTAAAAACTGCAATCCTTGAACCTGGGTATGGGGCGCAGCCGTCAGGGTCGTTGCACCGTTCAGTTCGGTTGCAGCGACCGGATATAAGGTTTGGTTAATTAGCGTCGACTTGCCAGATCCAGAAACGCCGGTGATACAGGTCAGCAGACCAATTGGGATTGCCAGGTCAATCGATTGCAAGTTGTTGCCTGACGCGCCAAGTAGTTGTAACCAGTGGGCGTCGCTTGGCGGCTGTCGATGCGTGGGCACCGCAACCCGGCGGGTACCCGACAGAAACTGGCCTGTGATCGAGCTTGGGCAGTCAAGAATGTCTTGAAGCGTACCCGAGGCCAGTACTTCGCCGCCTAATTCACCAGCACCAGGCCCAATATCAACGATAAAATCAGCCGCGCGGATGGCTTCTTCATCGTGTTCAACCACAATGACGGTGTTGCCGAGGTCCCGTAGTCGGTTCAACGTGCTGAGTAGCCGCTTATTGTCTCGCTGGTGAAGGCCGATCGAGGGTTCATCCAAAATATACATAACGCCCACGAGGCCTGCCCCAATCTGGCTGGCGAGGCGGATACGTTGCGCTTCACCCCCTGACAGGGTGTTGGCGGGTCGTGCGAGGGAAAGGTAATTGAGTCCGACATCGATTAGAAAACCAAGACGGGCTAGGATTTCACCGATAATTTTCTTGGCGATTTCTGCTTCTTGGCCATCAAGATCTAAGTCTTTTAGGCATTGGTGGGCACCCTCAATACTTAGGTTTGAGATGTCGGCATAATTTTTCGATTGGATTGTTACGGCTAAGGCGCCGGGGTTTAAGCGTTGGCCGGCGCAAGCAGCGCATTGCCTTTCATGGAGCCATTGTCCCAATTGGTCTTTGACCGCTTGCGAGCTGGTTTCGTCATAACGGCGCTCAAGATTCGGGATAATGCCTTCGAATCGATGCTGTCTTAGTACGCGCTGACCCGTCTGGTCAGCATAGTAAAAGGCAATTTCTGTCTCGCCACTGCCGTATAAAATCACCGCTTGATGGGTCTCCGACAGGGCTCGAAAAGGCTGCTCCAAGGAAAAGTCAAAATGTGCCGCGATTTGTTCTAACAGCTGATAATAATAAACGTGCCGGCGGTCCCATCCCGAAATAGCGCCCTCTGAGATGGCCAGTTCATCGTCTCGAATGATGGCCTCCGGATCAAAAACACGCTTGGTCCCCAAGCCGTCACACGTTTTGCAGGCGCCGTTGGGATTATTGAACGAGAAGATTCTTGGCTCCAAGGTCGGCATGGAATAACCGCAGGTTGGGCAGGCATAGTTGGCCGAAAACAACAGATTCGTTTTAGAGGGTTCGTCCAGGTAAGCAATAATGGCGAGGCCTCCGGATGCCTGGATGGCGGTTTCAAAAGAGTCGGCTAATCGGGTCGCAAGATCGGCTCTCACGCTGAAACGATCAACAACAACCTCGATGGAATGCCGCTTTTGTTTATCGAGCGTTGGTAGGTCATCAAGGTCGGTCACAATCCCATCGATCCGAGCTCGCACAAAACCTTGGGCGGACAGCTGTTTAAAAACTTGCTGATGCTCTCCCTTCTTCTGCTGGACAATGGGGGCGAGTAACATCAGGCGCGTTTCAAATGGTGTTTCTAAAACGAGATCGACCATTTGAGCGACGGTCTGTGCTTTGAGAGGTTGATGATGGTCTGGGCAATGTGGGGTGCCGACCCGTGCGAACAACAGGCGCAGATAGTCTGCGATTTCTGTAATGGTGCCGACCGTTGATCGCGGGTTATGAGACGTCGATTTTTGTTCGATCGAAATCGCCGGCGATAAGCCCTCAATATGATCGACCTCAGGTTTTTCCATAATGGCGAGGAACTGCCTGGCGTAGGTCGAAAGGCTTTCAACGTAACGCCTTTGACCCTCTGCGTAGAGGGTATCGAAGGCCAGAGACGACTTTCCAGAACCAGAGAGCCCGGTAATGATCGTCAGGGAGTCTCTTGGGATGTCGAGATCAACATTTTTTAAATTGTGGGTACGAGCGCCCCGGATCGAAATCGTTTTCTTAAGCATGGTCGACGTCCCGAGGTAATCATTCTGCTGTATTTTGGCGCTGCATTGTCTCACACCGAGGTGTGGCCACGCGCTGATTCGTGCGAGTAACCGCAAACCCTGCTATCATCTTTCGCCGAGCTGAGGCGTCGCAAAAACGCGCGTAACACCCGCATAAATGACGATGTGATGAGGGTCGTTCAGCGCTTTTTGATGGCGTGAAACAAGCTGGTAGCGATACTAAGGGTTTGAACGTCATTTCGCAAAGAACAGATTGTCCTTAAGTGAGCCCCATGAACACATCAGAACGAACGACGGCAGCCATTGTAAGCCTTTTGTATTTCGTTCGGATGTTGGGGTTGTTTAGTATTTTGCCCGTCTTTACGTTGGCTGCGAGCAAGCTTTATGGCAGTGGTCCGATGTTGATTGGGCTGACCCTGGGTATCTATGGCTTGTTCCAAGCACTGCTTCAAGTTCCTTATGGCTATCTCTCCGATCGGTTTGGGCGCAAGCCAATGTTAATGACGGGTTTGACCCTTTTTATTATCGGGAGCCTGGTTGCAGCGCTGGCTGAACGGATCGAGTGGGTGCTGGTTGGTCGAGCGCTACAGGGCTCTGGCGCGATTGCCGGGGTGCTCTTGGCGGTGCTCGCAGACGGCATGCGCTTTGAATATCGGGCCCGTGCGATGGCAATGGTGGGCGGCAGTATTGGGCTCGCCTTCGGAGGATCGCTTGTGCTGGGACCACTGCTTTATGCCTTTGGCGGCTTGCAGGCGCTATTCTATCTTGCCGCTGTAACGGGTGCGTTGGCGCTGCTTTTGGTCATTTTCGTTCTGCCAACCTCAAAAATCGCAACGGTTGAAGCCGGCAAGGATGTCAGCCCTGGTGAGCCCGGTGGGGTGTTGCATAATCCTCAGCTTCAGATGTTGAATCTGAGTATTTTCATGAACCATTACTTATTGATGTCGAGCTTTTTAGTGATTCCAATTTTGCTAACCCAATTTGGGGTCGCCATTGATGATCATGCGTTGTACTACTTGGGCATCCTGTTGGGTTCTTTTCTGCTCATGTTACCGCTGGTGATTCGTTGGCGAGGGTCACTCGATGTATTGGTCAAGGTCATGCCGGCAATCGCGGTGATTGTGGTTGGCTTTCTTGTTCTGGCCTGGTCGCCCACACTGGCGCTGTTTGTGGCTGCTGTATTGGTATTTTTTGTTGGCTTTAATTATCTAGAGGCGACGCTACCCGCATTGGTTTCAAATGTTGCGCCAACCGAGCGCCGGGGCGCTGCAATGGGGATATATTCTGCCAGCCAATTTTTAGGCATATTTGCCGGTGGCAGTGTGGGTGGTTTATTGATTGCGCTGACAGATATCACCACCTTGTTGGTGGTCAATGCTGCGCTATCGGCAATCTGGGCCGGGATTTTAATCGCCCTGCAGCGCGGGTCCAAGCAGTCTCGTTTGCAGCAATCGTAATCGTTAAGGCGAATCAGCTCTGCCCAACAGCGTAACAAGCGGTTATGATTTACCGGAAATAGTGGGACCCATTTTGACTGAGATCAGGCAAGGATTGCAGGCGCTGGATCGCTTTGATCAAGGTTGATAGTCAAAAAGCGCTGCAAAGCATTCGATCGCACCTGCAGCTCAAGTATTGTTGGTCGACGTATAGGAGTCGTTATGGCAAGAGGCATCAATAAAGTGATTATAGTTGGGAATCTGGGTAGGGATCCGGAGACTCGGTATTTACCTTCTGGTGGCGCGGTAACCAATGTGTCCGTGGCCACCTCCAAGGCCTGGCGTGATCGTGATTCTGGGGAGCAGAAGGAGCGCACGGAATGGCACCGAGTGGTGTTTTTTAATCGTTTGGCTGAAATCGCCAGCGAATACCTCAAGCGGGGTTCTAAAATTTATTTGGAAGGCGAGCTCCGGACCCGCGAGTGGGAACGCGAAGGGCAAAAGCATTACACGACAGAAATTGTTGCTGATGAAATGCAGATGCTCGATGGCCGCGGTGGCATGGAGGGTGGCAATGGACAAAGTATGCCTGGCCCAGGCGCGAGTCAGGGGAGTAGTCAAGGTGGCGGTCAAAGTGGTGGTCAAGGTGGCGGTCAAGCCAGCCAAGGCAGTGGGGCTCGCCCGGCGGATGATTTTGGCCCGCCCCCCTCGGATGACTTTGATGATGACATTCCGTTCTAGGTTGGGGCAGTCGTGCTCCGTGGGGCTAAGGTGTGCTGCTTTTTGTTCGCCAAAAGCCCGTGGATATAGACCTTTGTGTATCTAGGATGAGTTTGATCGAGTGATGAGCCCAGCGAGAAAAACGCGGGAAGTGCCGCTATTCCCAATTCAAGCCGTTTTGTTCCCGGGGGGCATTCTCTCGCTGCCGATCATTGAGGCCCGTGATCTGGACATTGTGGCTCAGGTCGCAAAAAATGATCAGCGTTTGGGCATAGTGCTTTCTGAAGAGCGTCGTACAGTGGCATCCTTGTTGGGTCGAAGCACGCCTAATATTGCGCGGGTTGGAACGCTCACGCGAATTGAAGACTTTGATCAGAATGCACAGGGGCATTTAACCCTGTTGGTTCGGGCTGAAGCTAAATTTAAGATCCTAGATACGTTCGAGAACAATAACCGGGCGCTGATCGGCGAGGTGTTCATGCTACCGCCTGAACCCGTCATCTCGACCGGCCCCGAAGATGAATCTCTAGTTGATGTCCTTGAGCATTTGATGGCCCATCCTGCTGTTCAATTCAAAGCAAGCCAGGTTGATTATCAAACGTTATCGAGTCTTGGCGGACGCTTGGCGGAACTGTTACCGCTGAGGAATACCGTTCGTCAGCGGATGCTTGAGATTAATGACCCGATTACGCGGTTGAGCCATCTCGAGAAAATTTTAGATCAACTGCAGATCGAAGCCGACGCCCCTTAAGTGATCGAGGCAGTGGGCATCGAATCAAAAAGGGTAAGCGAGTATAATTGTGAGCGTTGCGGGATAGGAATCATATGACGATTGATCAGGACATCCGCCGGATTGGCGAGGGAGCAAAAGCCGCGGCCTCGGCGGCTCGGAAAGCCAGCACGGCGGATAAAAACACGGCCCTTGGGCTGATTGCCAAAGCAATCAAAGCCTCGGCCGAGAGCTTGCTGCGCGCGAATGCCCAGGATCTTGATCGGGCGCAAGCCGCGGGTCTTGACGCGCCGAGCCTAGATCGCCTGACGCTCACAAACGATGGTATTGTCGTGATGAGTGAAGGCTTGCTGCAGATTCAAACTTTGCAAGATCCTGTTGGTCAAATTAGCCAAATGTCGGTCAGGCCGAACGGTCTGGAAATTGGCAAGATGCGCACGCCCATTGGGGTCATCGGCATTATTTATGAGTCCCGTCCTAATGTCACCATCGACGCCGCTGGCCTGTGTATAAAAAGTGGTAATGCCGCGATATTGCGGGGAGGGTCCGAGTGCATTTCGACCAACCGCGCGCTGTTTGGCTGTATCCAAAAAGGGCTCGAAGATGCCGGGCTGGATTCGAACTGGATCCAGTTGGTCCAGACCACTGACCGCGAGGCGGTCGGTGCCTTGTTAGGTCTCAATGACTTGGTCGATCTCATTATTCCCAGAGGCGGTAAAGGGCTCATTGAACGGGTTAGCCGGGAAACGCGAATACCGGTTTTGAAGCATTTAGATGGCAATTGTCATGTCTTTGTCCATGAGGATGCGGATCTTGCTATGGCGCAATCGCTGGTAGTGAACGCAAAAACCCAGCGTTATTCGGTCTGTAACGCCCTAGAAACCTTACTACTGCATCGGGCACTACCAGCCTCCTTTCTTGATCAGTTAATGTCGGCTTTGCGAGCCAAGGGCGTGGAGGTGAGGGCTTGCGAGGACACTCGAGCGCGGCTAGCGGCACCCGAGGAGGTCAATCTTGCTAACGAGTCAGATTGGTCTACCGAGTATCTTGCCCCCATTCTCGCCGTCAAAACGTGTCGTGACCTGGATGAGGCGATTCTTCATATCAATCACTATGGCTCGAATCATACGGACGTGATCGTAACCGCTGGTTTGAGTGCCTCACAACAATTTCTGCGGGAAGTCGATTCGAGTTCGGTGATGGTCAATGCGTCTCCGCGCTTTGCCGACGGCTTTGAGTATGGTCTTGGCGCCGAAATCGGCATCTCGACCGATAAACTGCACGCCCGGGGTCCGGTTGGGCTTGAAGGCTTAACCAGCGAAAAGTTCGTTGTGTTGGGTGCAGGGCATATTCGTCAATGAGTGAGGCGTCTTTGGACCTTGCGATTCTAGGGGGTACTTTTGATCCGGTGCATACAGGACACCTGCAAATCGCGAAGGTTGTGTCTGATTTGTTGTCAGCCCGGATTTGTTGGGTCCCGAGCAACGTCCCGCCCCACAAGCCTTCAACGGTTGCAACACCTGACCAGCGCTTAACCATGCTCCGCTTAGCGGTGTCTGATCAGCCTGAGTTTTATGTGGACGACTTAGAGCTCGATCGAGGCGACATCTCTTATACCTTAGAGACCTTGAAGATTTTTCGGCGACGTATGGGGCCATTGCCTCGGCTGTACTTTATCTTGGGAATGGATGCCTACCAGAGTCTCCCCAGCTGGCAGGGTTGGCAACAGTTGTTAGATTATGCGCACTTGGTTGTTTGCCGCCGTGAGGCCGAGCATTTGCCTGCGCCGAGTCTGTTGGCATTTGAAGCATCGCACCGGGTCGCCACGACGGATATGCTGAAGTCTTCAGCACACGGCAGGCTCTTTTTTGTGGATAATGCAGTGCTGCCGATATCCTCGACAGAGATTCGCGCGCAGTTTGAAAACAAAGGCAATCCTTCAGCGTTGTTAGACCCAGCGGTCTACGCTTATATTCTTAAAGAGCCGCTGTACACTGCTTCTAAATTAATCCGGAAACCAAAATGAATACAGACGCATTGACGCAATTAGTAACCTCAGCCTTAGAAGATGTGAAAGGGCACGATATAACGGTGCTGGATGTGCGGGATCAGACCGATATTACCGATACGATGGTGGTTGCCACCGGCCAATCTTCCCGTCAAGTTAAAGCATTAGCGGCAAACGTTGTTGAAAGTGCGAAGCATGCGGGGCAGATGCCGTTGGGGGTTGAAGGCGAAGATGAAGGCGCATGGGTCTTGGTCGACCTAGCGGATGTGATTGTTCACGTGATGCTGCAGGACGTGCGGGATCAATATGACCTGGAAAGCCTTTGGAGCTTATCGCCCAATCGTTCTGAGGATGACGTCACGTTGTGAAAATGGAACTGTTAGCCTCTGGGAAGCAACCGCCAGATTGGGTGACCGATGGGTTCAGCGAATACCAGCGAAGACTGCCGCCGGAGTGCGCCCTAATCTTGACCGAGTGCAACACGGCTAAACGTATCAAAGGTGGGCGCGCGGAGGATTATCAGGTCGCTGAAGAGCAGATTCTTTTGCGCCAAATCAAAGCTGGGAGCTTTGTCGTCGCGCTGGATAAGTCGGGCCGACAGGTTTCAACAGAAGAGCTTTCAAGCCGCCTATCAGGCTGGTTGTTGAACTACCCGAAAGTACAGTTCTTGATCGGCGGCCCGGATGGGTTGTCGCAAAATTGTCTGGCTCGGGCTGATTGGGTGCTGAGCCTCTCGGCACTGACCTTTCCGCATTTCATGGTTCGGGTCTTGATGGCCGAACAGCTCTATCGGGCTTGGTCAATTTTGAAAAACCACCCCTACCACAAGTAGCCATGCGCGAAGCCCTAGCCTTAAAAGATCATCACAGCGAAAGCCAGATCTATGTTGAGCGAGCGGCAACCGGTGCTGGGTTGGTGATTGTGTTATTCGCCCTGCTCATCTTTCGGGTGGGTTATCTTCAAACCGTCCAATACTCAGATGCTGTTGCCCGCTCGGAAAAAAATAGGGTGCAGGTTGTCGCACGACCCCCTGTTCGCGGTTTGATTCTGGATCGCCAGGGCATCTTGCTCGCGGAAAATCGACCCTCGAGAAATCTTGTGGTGATTCCTGAGCAGATTCTGGATGCGGACGACACGCTGTCGGACCTGGCTGCTGTGCTTGAGATGAGCGAGGAGGATACGGCCCGGTTTCGTCGGCTCAGTGGCCGCACAACGCGCCGGTTTGAATCCGCGCCGGTGCTGTTTGATCTCTCTGATGAGCAGGTGGCGCGCTTCGAGGTCAATCGATATCGATTTCCGGGTCTATCGGTGCAAGCAAAGCTGGTTCGAAATTACCCTCAGGGTGCATTGATGGCCCATGCGGTGGGCTCTGTTCGGCGGATTAATGACCAGGATGCCTTATTGCTTGATACATCAGCCTATGCGGCAACCGACCATATCGGCAAATTAGGCGTAGAGCGATTTTATGAAGACGCGCTCCTCGGTCAGGTTGGTTATGATCGGGTCGAGGTCAATGCTCGTGGCCGGATGATGCGAGTGTTAGACGGGGTGAAACCGGTGAATGGTCAAAACCTCACACTCTATTTAGATGCAGGCCTGCAAGCCGCCGCAGATCGTGCACTGGCGGGTCGCCGGGGCGCAGTTGTGGCGATTGATCCGAAAACCGGCGGTATTCTTGCGCTGTTGAGTCGTCCGTCCTATGACCCAAACTTGTTTGTTCAGGGAATATCCCATCAGAATTATAATGCGCTGCGAGCGTCCATTGATGCCCCATTGTTCAATCGAGCGATCCAAGGCCAATATCAACCAGGATCAACCCTTAAGCCCTTTATCGGTCTAATCGCGCTGGGAAATTCAACGATTACGGTATCCGATAGCATCGAGGATCCGGGGTGGTATCAGTTGCCGGGCACCGAGCGGCTGTATCGAGATTGGAACTGGACGAAAACCAATGACGGTGGCCACGGTCGCGTCAATCTTGAAAAAGCCATTTATCGGTCGTGTAATGTGTATTTTTATGACCTTGCGGTGCGCTTGGGCATCGATCGTCTTTCGAATGACCTAAAGCAATTTGGCTTTGGGCAAGCGTCTGTGCTTGATTTGCCCGATGCCCATGAAGGCTTGTTGCCCAGTCGCGTTTGGAAACGCGCAAGCCGGAACTTGCCTTGGTACCCGGGCGACACAGTGAACCTTGGTATTGGCCACGGTGATATTTTGGTGACGCCGCTTCAGATGGCGGCGGCTGCGGCAGCTTTGGCGAATCGAGGCCGCTGGGTCACGCCAAGAATGGCGCAAAATCAACCCTTTGATCAGGTTGAGCGGTTTGCGCCGTCGGGTGCGGGTCAGTTACCCGATCGCGTCTGGGCGCCGATTATCGGTGCGATGGAAAAAGTGGTGCATCGGGGCAATCAAATTTACGGCGAAAACGGCACTGCTTGGTCGTACATTGGCCGAGATATTGACTACCGAATGGCCGGTAAATCAGGGACCGCTCAGGTTGTTGAAATTGAGCAAGGCGAGGTTTACGAGGCATCGAGCATCGAAGAAAGGCAACGCAAGCACGCTTGGTTTATTGCGTTTGCACCGATCGAGGATCCTTTGATCGCCCTGGCTGTTCTGCTTGAAAATGGCGGGGGCGGCAGCGAATACGCAGCGCCCGTCGCTCGCGAAATTATTGACTATTATCTTATGACCGCGCTTGGAAAAACGGCCCCCGACCGCGCAATGGTGAGCCTCCAATGAGCGGTGATTTTGTCCGTCGGCTACCCCGAGGGCAGTCTGGCTTTCGAAATCATCGAGGGGAATTCACGTGGTTTAATCTCGACCCGTGGCTGTTACTGATTTTATTATCGATTGTGAGTTTTGGCCTGGTGGTGCTTCATAGCGCCTCGGATGGCAATTGGGTGGTGGTCGAGGCGCAATTGGTGCGCCTGGGTTTGGGTTTTGGTTTGATGGTCTTAATCGCCCAGATCCCACCCTACTTTTTGCTGAGAACAGCGCCCTTTCTGTATGGCTTAGGCCTGATTCTATTGTTGCTAATCTATCCCTTTGGTACCGAAGTGAATGGCTCGCGGCGATGGTTAAGGGTTCCCGGGGTTTTAAATTTCCAGCCGTCGGAGTTGATGAAGCTCTTCTTGCCCATGGTTTTGGCATGGTATTTCCATGAGCGCCACCTACCACCCGGGTTTCGGCCCGTGGTTGTCAGTTGTCTGTTACTGCTGTTGCCGGCGGGTCTGATCATTGTTCAGCCGGATTTGGGCACGGGCTTGATGATCGCAACGTCTGGGTTTCTGGTGTTGATTTTGGCGGGCCTGCCCTGGCGCTATATGCTGCGCGGGGGAGCCTTGTTGCTGATTTTAGCGCCGGCGCTGTGGTTTTTAATTAAAGACTACCAGCGAGGCAGAATATTGACGATGTTTGATCCCGAGCGAGATCCATTGGGTGCAGGCTGGAATATCATTCAATCAAAAATTGCGATCGGTTCGGGTGGTTTTAGCGGGAAGGGTTTGTTTAATGGCACCCAGTCGCACTTAGATTTTCTCCCGGAGAGCAGTACCGATTTCATTATCGCGGTGCTTGCCGAGGAGCTTGGGTTTTTGGGGGTTGTGTCGTTGCTCGTGCTTTACGGCCTTTTTATTTTAAGAGGGCTCATGATGTCGCTGAATGCCCAGGACACGTTTGGTCGACTGCTTTGCGGCAGTATCACGTTCACGTTTTCGGTTTACGTGTTCGTGAATATTGGCATGGTCTCGGGTATCCTTCCTGTAGTTGGCGTGCCGCTGCCGCTGGTTAGTTATGGCGGCACCGCTCTGCTGACACTGTTTGCGGGCTTTGGTTTGATGATGTCGATTCATAGCCATCGCCGCATTACGTTGCTTTGAAACAGGTTTTGAGGGGTATGGGCGTTCGTATGAAACAACAAACTATTGGATCATTGGTGTTACTCGCCGCGCTTTATTGGGCGCTTACAGCCCCTGTGAAGGCCGATTATAGTGATCGGCCAGAGGTCCTCGCTTTTATCGCAGAGCTGACGTCGTCCGATGGGTTTGAAGAATCTGAGCTCCTGCACGCGTTTGAGCAGGCAACCTATAAGCAGACCATCATTGATGCCATTTCAAGACCGGCTGAACGGGTTATGACTTGGGCAAGTTATCAGGATATTTTTCTAACCAAGACTCGGGTCGATCAGGGGAAAGCCTTTGAGCAACAATACCGAGACAGTTTTGACCGAGCGGAGGCGAAGTGGGGGGTTGATCGCTGGGTCATTCTCGCAATTTTAGGCGTCGAGACGTCCTACGGTCGAAACAAGGGACGTTATCGCGTGATTGACGCCTTATCGACCCTTGCGTTCGATTATCCACCCCGGTCAGGGTTTTTTCGTAAAGAGTTGCGCGAATTGTTTCTGCTGGCACGTGAACAGCAAAAGCCCGTTGCCGCGCTTTTAGGATCCTACGCCGGCGCGATGGGATATGGCCAGTTTATTCCCAGTAGTTATCGGGCCTATGCGGTTGATTTTAATGGCGATGCCTTTATCGATATCTGGAACGAACCGGTGGATGCGGTCGCCAGCATCGCAAATTATCTGGCCGTTCATGGCTGGCAAAAAAACGAACCCATCCTTGCGCCGATGACCGCGTCCGCGGCGCTGCCGGACGATTTTTTTAATCAACAGTTAAAGCCTTTTCTGTCTCTTTCGGAACTGACCAATGTCGGGGTCGCGCTCGATGAACCGTTGCAGCAATGGCCGGCGCTTAAAGCCGTGCCGTTATATTATGAGGGTAAAGCCGGGGCAGAAACCTGGCTTGGATTTCAGAATTTTTACGCGATTACACGCTACAACCACAGTCGGCTCTACGCCATGGCGGTGTTTCAGTTAAGTGAGCAACTCAAGGCGGCAGCCTTATGACCCACGGTCAAAGATCCGTGCTATGCCGGTGGGTGTTTAGTGGCTTATACCTATTGACGATTGGGTCGCTGACCAGCTGCCAGTCGGACGGTCGCCAAATGGCGTCGGGGATGGTTGAAAACGTCTTGAACGCAATGGATTCGGTGTTGGCAGGCGCAGGCGAGGATCCCGACGCTCAGAGTGAGCCCCAAACAGACGATGATGTGTCGATTACCGCTGAAGCGGCGACGGATGAGGAAAGCCCATCGGTTGACCCCTTAAGTGACGATGAAGTTGATGCCGAGAGCCAGCACCTCGGTGATGAGGCATTGAGCTTTGCATCATCCGATGATGGGGTTAGACCGCCTTGGAATAGCACTTACGAGGTCTTTGGTGATCGCTATGAGGTCAAAAAGTCCAGCCTTGGCTACGTCGAGGTCGGGATTGCGTCCTGGTACGGTCAGAAATTCCAGGGGCGAAAGACGTCGAATGGCGAAATTTTTGATATGTATACTGCGTCCGCCGCACATAAGTCGCTACCCATCCCTACAATGGTGCGGGTGACGAACCTCGATAATGGCAAAAAAATTGAGATTCGGGTTAATGATCGAGGTCCCTTTCATGATGACCGGATTATTGATTTGTCCTTCGCGGCCGCAAAAGCCTTGGGGTTCTCGTCTCAAGGTACTGCGCCGGTGGTCGTTGAGGCCATCGATGCGGTCAATTATCCGGAAAAGGCCCCGAAGCAGAAGCAAGCGAGACCGAAAATTTATTTACAGGCCGGGGCCTTTCAATCGGTTGCGAGCGCTCAGAATCTAAAAAGTGATATTGAGGCCAATTTAATGCTCCAGCGCTTGAAGGCAGTAGTCCGTGTGCTTGAGAGTGAGTTTGAAAAAGACAGCGTTTTGCACAAGGTTTGGATTGGACCGATTCAAAATACCAAGAGTGAGGCCGCAGTGACTCGGATTTTGGTTCAAATGGGACTCGCGAAACCGGTCAAAGTCGTCGCCAATTAGCGTGCTCGCCCTCGACGCGTTAAAGTAGAACATTCATTGTTATCCCAGCACGGAAGGACCAAAACCATCATGCGAAGCCTGCTTTTCCTCCTCAGTATCGCGTTGTTTCACGCGGCGATCGCAGCGCCTAGGATGATTCCCGCGCCGCCGCAACTGGCGACCGAAGGACATATCTTGCTGGATGCGGCGACCGGCACCGTGATCGTTGAAGAGAATGCTGAGATGAGGCTGCCGCCTGCGAGTCTTACAAAAATCATGACCAGCTACATCATTGCATCAGAGGTTGAACAAGGCCGGATCAGCTTAGAGGATTTAGTGCCAATCAGCGTCAAAGCCTGGAAGATGGAAGGCTCACGGATGTTTATCCGTGAGGGTACACAGGTTAAGGTTTCCGACTTAATCCGAGGGATTGTGATTCAATCGGGCAATGATGCCAGTGTTGCCATGGCCGAGTTTATCGCAGGCGACGAGCAAGCCTTTGCGGACATCATGAATCAGGTGGCACAAAAGCTGGGTATGACGCGTACTCACTTTAAGAATGCAACGGGCTTGCCGGACGAAGACCACTACACCACGGCAAAGGATTTATCGCTTTTGGCACGGGCGCTCATTCGAGATTATCCGGCGCATTATAAAATTTACAAAGAGAAGTATTTCTCCTATAACGATATCCGGCAAGCCAATCGAAATAGCTTGCTGTGGCGAGATGATGCGATTGATGGCATGAAAACCGGTCATACGGATGCCGCTGGGTTCTGTTTGGTGGCCTCGGCTGAGAAGGCGGGCATGCGCCTGGTGTCGGTCGTGATGGGGGCAACCTCAGAGCGTGCGCGGTCAACCGAGTCACAGAAATTGATCAATTACGGGTTTCGATATTTTGAGTCGGTCAAACTTTATGACGGCTTTGAGAGCCTGAGACGGGTTAAAGTTTGGGGTGGGTTACATGAGTCGCTCGATGTTGGGATCGAGGCGCCTGCCCAGTTAACAATTCCGAGTGGCGCACGGGCTGCACTATCGGCTGAGGTAACTTTGGACCCTGTGATTAAAGCGCCGGTGAGCCAAGGCCAAACACTCGGGTTGCTGAGGATTTCGCTTGAGGGGGAAACACTCCTTGAGCGACCGGTGGTGGCCTTAAATGCGGTGGATGAGGCGGGTTTCGTATCAAGCCTGATCGATGAGGCCAGCCTGTTTTTCTTATCGTTATTTTCAGGCGACCCACTGGCCCTTTAATGTATGGAAGATCCGCCTCGAATCGAGTTCCCATGTGATTACCCCATCAAAGTCATTGGCTTGTCGAATCGAGCGTTTCGGGAAGAAGTCATCGCGATTGTCAAAACCTTCGACCCGAGCCTAACGGATCAAAAAATTGCCTTTCGGCCGAGCACGGGTGGTAATTATGAATCGATCAAGGTGCAGTTTTTCGCAACCGGTGCAGACCAATTGGTGAGGTTATTTGAGCGGTTAAAAAAAGTGCCTGGCTTGAAGATGGTGCTTTAAATGAAACTGTTGAGGGAGCAGGGCTTCGTCGTTAAATATTTGGGCATTGAGGCTTACGAAAACGTTTTAGCGGCCCAGCAACAATTTACACGTAACCGAGGGCCCGAGGATCCAGATGAGCTATGGGTTGTTGGGCATCCGCCTGTATTTACATTGGGGCAAACTGGGAAAACGGAACATGTACTGGATGCGGGGGTGATTCCGCTGGTGCAGTCTGATCGTGGCGGCCAGGTCACCTTTCATGGGCCAGGTCAGGTTGTGATTTATACCTTGCTGAATATTAGGCGGCTCAATCTAACGGTTAAATCACTGGTCACCAGCATTGAGCAGTCCGTGCTCGACTACTTAAGAGATTTGGGCGTTCAGGCAGAAACACAAAGCGGAGCGCCCGGTGTTTACGTACAACAGCAGAAAATCGCAGCGCTGGGCCTTAGAATTACCAGGGGGTATAGCTACCATGGGCTTAGCTTTAATGTGGCAATGGATTTAGCGCCGTTTAAGGGCATTAATCCTTGCGGATACGAAGGACTCGAGATGACAGATTTGAAGCGGCAAGGTGTGGATTGCACGCTTGCCGAAGTTGAAGTGGGCTTGACCCAGGCGCTGATCTGCCGGCTGAAGGCGGGTAAAGATCAAGGCGATAGCAGTCGTTCTGCACAAGGAGCAGTATTGTAGTGGTTGATAAAAGAAACCGTCTTATTCAAGGGGAAAAGCTTCGGGGCCAGGAGAAGGTTCGGAGAATCCCGGTTAAGGTGATCCCGAGCGATACGCTGTTGCGCAAGCCGGATTGGATCAGAATTCGATTGACCGCAAACCCAGAAGTAGACCGGATTAAAGGTATTCTCAGAACGCGAAAGCTGGCATCGGTCTGTGAGGAGGCCAGTTGTCCGAATCTGTCGGAGTGTTTTTCCCACGGCACGGCAACGTTCATGATCATGGGCGAGATCTGTACCCGTCGATGTCCTTTTTGTGATGTCGCCCATGGTAAACCGAACCCATTAGATCCCGATGAACCGAGGCAGTTGGCCGAGGCGGTTGCGGAGATGGACTTGAAGTATGTTGTTGTGACGTCGGTTGATCGTGATGATTTGAAAGACAGTGGCGCGGGGCATTTTGCGGCCTGCATTGAAGCGGTTCGCGCGCACAATCCAAGCACGCGATTAGAAGTGTTGGTGCCCGATTTTAGAGGCCGAATGGACATCGCCTTGGCGATATTGCGTGATACGCCCCCAGATGTGTTCAATCACAATTTGGAAACGGTGCCGAGACTCTATAAAAAAGCCCGACCCGGAGCAGATTATCAATGGTCTTTGGATCTGTTAAAGCGTTATAAGGCAATTCAACCCTCGGTGATCACCAAGTCCGGGTTAATGCTGGGTTTGGGTGAGGACTTAAGTGAAGTTGAAGCGGTGATGCGCGATCTGCGCGCGCACGATGTCGATATGCTCACGCTGGGTCAGTATCTTCAGCCGAGCCGGGATCATCTAGCCGTCGAGCGCTATGTCCATCCAGATGAGTTTGATGCCTTAGCCGAGACCGCACGCGCCATGGGGTTCTCACAGGTTGCGAGTGGTCCCTTGGTTCGCTCCTCCTATCAAGCGGATCAGCAGGCTAAGGCGCACTTGGCGTTGCGCAAATAGGGCAATCGACTCTTTTCTTAAACTTAAACTGATGCCAGCGGTTGGTCCGGCCGTCGAAGGTTGTGAGTTGACCCGTATGGTCCTGCGCGATCCCCAGCAGGACCCTCAAGGCCTCCAGAGCAAGCAGACTGCCGATAACCCCGACGATCGGTGCGATCACGCCGGTGGTGGCGCAATCCTGTTGGACTGCGGCATCCTTGCCATAGAGGCATTGGTAACACGGGCCGTTTGGAACATTAGGGTCGACCGTCAGCAACTGCCCTTCAAGCCGAATCGCAGCGCCTGAAATCAAGGGTTTTTGGCCCTGCACACAGGCTCGGTTAATCTCGAGACGGGTTTCGAAATTATCGGTGCAATCCACCACGGCATCGACGCCATCGACTAAATCATCGAGCGCATCGCCCGTGAGTCGTTGCGCGAGGGGGGTTATCTTGAGCGTGCTGTTGATTTGTGACAGGGCCCTGGCCGCAGAATCAACCTTGTTTTGACCTAGATCCGCCTCGGCGTGAACAATTTGGCGTTGCAGGTTGCCAAGATCCACCCGGTCATCGTCAACCAGAGTGATCTCCCCAATCCCGGAGGCCGCAAGGTACAAGGCAACGGGGCTACCCAATCCGCCCAAACCAATGATGGCCACCTTGGCTTTGAGCAGTTTTTCCTGGCCTTCGAGGTCAACCTCGGGCAGTAGGATGTGCCGACTGTAACGCAACAGGTCTGCATCGTTCATGATGCCTCCTTTCGATATCCCATGACCGCGCGAGGGTTGTCAGCAAGATCCGAATAGGCGGTCGATTCATAACCCGCAAGGGCCATCTCGCGCGTGACGGCGGCTTGTTGGGTATAGCCGTGCTCGAGCAGCAGGTAGCCACTGTCAGCTAACAGGGCGGTGCTTTGATGGATGATGCCCTTTAGGTCCCTGAACCCATCGTCTTCCGAGACGAGCGCTGATCTTGGCTCGTAAACAAGTGCTGGAAGGTGTGCATCCAGGGCGTCGATATAGGGTGGGTTTGCAACAATAATATCGAAGGTAACGCCACCAAAGCAGGTTAGCCAATTGCCGGCGACAAAATTGAGATTGCGCATGCCTGCGCCATTGTGTTGCGCAACGCGAAGGGCGTCAAATGATTCATCGGTTGCGATCACCGACCAGTCTGGCCGAGCTTGCGCAATGGTTGCGGCAATGATGCCAGAACCGGTCCCCAGATCGATGAGCGTTTTGGGCCCGGTGTGCGGCTGGCTGAGGATGATTTCGATTAATAATTCGGTTTCAGGTCGCGGTATTAAGGTATCCGGGGTCACCTTAAAATCGAGATCCCAGAAGGCCTTGGTCCCCAACAGATACGCCATGGGCTGCCCCAGTCGGCGTTGTTCGATCAGTTCTTGAAGCTGTTTGTGTTGTTGGGCGCAAATCAATGTTTCGGGACGGGCGATAAGTTGACTATGGCTTAGGCCGGTTGCATGGCCGAGCAATAACGCTGCATCGCGGCGGTCACTGGGGTCGTTGCCAAGCGCCGCACTGGCGATCGTCAGGGCGTCCCCGATGGATTTAGACATGCTAGTTTTGATCCAGACCAAGGGAGGACAGTAAATCGGCTTGGTGCTCGCTTCTGAGCGGTTCGATGAGGCCATCGAGTTCGCCGGCAATAATTTGGGGCAAGCGATGGAGCGTTAAATTGATTCGGTGATCGGTAACCCGGCCGTCAGGATAATTATAGGTTCTTATTTTTTCTGAACGATCGCCACTGCCAACGAGGGATTTACGCTGCTGCGCTTGCTCTTGGCTCTGTTCACTTTGCGCCTTGTCGAGTAGCTTCGCTTGTAGCAGGCTCATCGCCCGCGCGCGATTTTTGTGTTGCGATCGTTCATCTTGGCATTCGACAACGATGCCGGTGGGCAGGTGAGTCAGTCTAACCGCTGAGTCGGTTTTGTTGACGTGCTGTCCGCCCGCGCCACTGGCTCGATAGGTGTCAACGCGAAGATCATTCTTTGCAATTTCAATGCCGTCGATGGCCTCAATCTCGGGCAGGACCGCAACCGTGCAAGCGGACGTATGAATTCTGCCTTGTGATTCGGTTTGCGGGACACGCTGCACGCGGTGCGCGCCAGATTCGAATTTTAATTGCCCGTACACTTGGGCGCCCTCGAATCGGACGATGACTTCCTTATAGCCCCCGTGTTCTCCCTCCCGCTGGCTGATGACCTCGGTCTTCCAGCGTTTGGTTTCCGCATAGCGCAGGTACATTTTGAGAAGGTCTCCGGCGAATATGGCCGCTTCATCACCGCCGGTGCCGGCCCGTATTTCGATAAACACGTTACTTGCGTCATTCGGGTCTTTCGGCAATAGTAATATTTGCAGTTCGCTTTCGAGCGCGCTCTGGGTTGCAAGCAACACGTCCAGTTCCTCCCGAGCAAGGGCTTTAAGCTCTTCGTCGGCATCGTTCAGCATTATTTCGGTATCAACCTGCGCGTCGGTGGTTTCCTGGTGTTTTCTGAATTGCACCACCACCGGTTCGAGTTCAGCGTATTCTTGGGAGTAGGCGCGAAAGCGGTCCTGATTATTAATGACGGCGGCATCGCTGAGTAGCGCGGACAATTCTTCGAAACGTTCTTGGATTTGGCTGAGTTTGGTTTGAATCGAAGCTTTCATTAAGGGGTGTCATCCTGGTTTAAACCAAGCAGCGCTTTGGCCTGATCGATTGCGGTCACATCGCCGTCAAGAATGAGCGATTTCAGGCCAACGCTTGGGGTATGGGCAAGTTTTTGTGTGAGTTGCGTTGCGAAGGTTTTTAGGAGGACGTCGATGTCATCCCCTTGTTTTGCTCTCGCAAGGGCTTTGGCTAATTCGGCGTCTTTGATGGTCTCAAGCTGTTTGCGATAGCGCACAACGAGGTCTTGTCCCGCCCGTGTTTTTTCACCCTGCTCATAGGCAATCGCTGCGTCACGGACAATGGCTTCGGCGGCGCCAGCGGCTGACCGCCTGAGGTCCATATTTTCAGAGACGATGGTTTGCAAGTCATCCAGGCTGTAAAGATAGACATCCCGAAGGGTTGTGATCTCGGGCTCGATATCTCTGGGGACGGCAAGGTCGACCAAAAACATGGGCGCATGTTTGCGTCGCCGCAGCGCCTGCTCAATCATGCCTTTGCCGATAATTGGCAGGCTTGCGCCGGTTGCTGAGATGACTACGTCGAAGCGCTCAAGATATTCCGGAAGTTGTTCGAGACCCAAAATATCACCCTGACAGAATTCGGCCAGGCTGGTTGCATTGGCCTTGGTTCGATTGGCGATGGTAATCTGCTTGACCCCGGCATCCATCAGCTGTTTCGCCGCGAGCTCAATCATATCGCCAACCCCAACAAGCAAACAGCGGCAGTCCGAGAGGTTGGTGAATAAGTTTTTAGCGAGTTTTATGGCGGCGGCGGGCGTTGAGATTAAATGCTGCCCGATAGCGGTGTCTGTTCGAACTTGTTTCGCAACCTGAAAAATCTGTTGGAATAAACGGTGTAGCGTCGCGCCCACCGTGCCCGCGGCGGTCGCCTCAGCAAAGGCGGCTTTGACCTGGCCCGTGATTTGAGGTTCACCCAATACCATCGAATCAAGACCGCTGGTGACCCGCATGAGATGTTTGGCTGCGTCGTCTGCTACATGGCTATAGAGGCTGTCCTGTAACAGCGTTGATTCTAGGTTGTGATAGGTTGCCAGCCAATCACCGAGTCGAGTGAGGTCCTGGGGGTGCCCGACAGCCACCATTTCTGTTCGATTGCAGGTTGAAAGAATGAGTGCTTCACTCAGGCCGATATCGTGACACATTTGTTGCAAGGCCGGTGCAATGGCGCCCGCAGAAAACGTGACCTGCTCTCTGACTGCAAGCGGCGCTGTTTCGTGGTTAATACCGAGCAGTAGAAGTTTCATGGTTTAATTTAGTCGATTCCAAATCGGATGACTTTGTTCTCTCGTAAAATTAGAATGAAAACCGGAGGACATCCTTCGCCGGACTTGGGCTATTGTACGTGGGTTCGTTGGGAAAATCAGTTGCCGTTTTTTAGGTTTAGCCGGCGCCGGCGTCACAGAAGGCATGCGTCGACCATTTGGCTTAGAGGGTTTTAATATCAATAACCACTTCAAAACCGCAATCGGGCGCGCGCAGCGAGTTTTAGCTCGAGGCGCGTTCATGATGCTCGCGTGCCTTGGCTTCATGGTCGGGTGCGCAAACCAGTCGATTGATCCGGCTGAACCGGTGCTGGCTGAGGTTGAGGCGTCGACCCAAGTTGCGATTGACCTGGCGCCCGAGCCAGAAGTCCTGGCCTTTCCAGAAGGCACCTTGCTGGCGTTACTCACGGCCGAGGTTGCAGGCTACCGAGGTGATTATCAGTATGCCCTAGATCAATACCTGATAGAGGCGGAGAAGACCCTGGACCCCGGGGTTGCTGCTCGGGTTACGCGGCTTGCAGCTTATATGAAAGCGGATGACAAGCTGTATCGGGCTGCGTCACTTTGGGTGCAAGCGGACGCAGGTTCTTTAGAGGCGCATCAGTTTCTGGCGGATCAGTTGGTTAAACGCGCCTTATATGTTGAGGCTTTTGAGACGATGCGGGCCATTGACCGCCTCGGCGGTGAGGCGCAGTTTGACTACTTTGCCTATCGAGTTGGGCGAATGACGACAGAAGATCAGAGGGCGTTGCTTGCCGGTCTTGATGATATGTTGCGGGTGAATCCTAACGAGCCGCAAATTCTTTTCTCAAAAGCGGCGATTCTCGAAGCCCTTGGGGACGGTCAAGCGGCGCTTGATACGGCAGATGTCCTGTTAGGGTTAAAGCCCACCGAGCTCAATTTCATTATTTTAAAAGCCAATCTGCTGTCGGATTTGAACCAAAAGCCGGCTGCCCGATCGCTTTTAACCGATCAGTTAGCGATGGACCCGGATCAGCCGAGGCTTCGGTTGTTGTTGGCGCGGTTGTTGTTTGAGGCGCAAGCCTTGCCTGAAGCCCGGGTGCAGTACCAGGCGCTCCATGAAATTCGCCCAGAGGATGGTGAGATTTTGTTTGCCTTAGCGATGCTCAGTATCGAGCAGGATGACCTCGATCAAGCCAGAAAGCACCTTGGGCGGCTTGTCAGAACGGATCAAAGGGTGAGCCAGGCGCAATATTATCTTGGCCTGGTGGCTGAAAAGACCGGCGATGTGGCCTTAGCGCTGCGCGAGTTTGCCAAAGTGGCCGGGGGTTATGAATATTTATCCGCGCAAGGACGCATCGTCGAGCTGATCAGTGTTAATCAGGGTCTGGAGGATGCGAGAACTTATTTGGCGCAGAAAAAGATCGCGCACAAAGCGCTGCGGCCGCAATTTGATCTAATCGAGGGACAGCTTTTGTCCAGGGTTGATGCGAAGGAGGCGCTTTTTGAACACTTGGACCTCGCCATCGAGTCCCAAGGCGGTGATATCCCGTTGCTTTATTTTAGAGCGATGAGCGGGCAGAAGTATGATCGCCTGGACATTCTGGAGCGAGACTTAAAGCAAGTTTTGGCCTTGGACCCGGATAACGCCGATGCGATGAATGCGCTGGGGTATACCCTGGCGGATCAAACAGATCGATACGACGAGGCTTATACCTTGATCGCGCGGGCGCTTGAGTTGAAGCCAGAAGAACCGGCCTTTATCGACAGTATGGGCTGGGTCCTGTATCGCCTCAATCGGTTTGAAGAGTCGATCAGTTATCTTGAGCAAGCACTTGAACGTTTCCCAAACGATGAAGTTGCGGCACACCTTGGCGAGGTTTTGTGGCAATCCGGCAAGACGCGACGGGCGAAAAGGGTTTGGAAAGAGGCGCTATCCGAGACCCCAGACAGCGCTTTCTTGCAATCGGTCGTAAAGCGCTTCCTTGGCTCTTAGACCTTTTCGAGAGCTGAAGGTTGGGCTGCTTGTGAGTTTGCTGCTGCTTGCGGGATGCCAAACTCGAGCGCCCTTGATGAGCCCAGCAGGACTTGAACCTGTTCTGGTCAAGGGGCGGCTCTCGGTTACCGGTCTGTCGATCAATCCTAACTTTTCTCTAGAGCAAGTTGATGCAGCGCAACAACGGCTCAACATTAGTGGGGCATTTGGCTTGGGCGCCATTGAAGTGCTTTATTTTAAGGGGACAGTGCAGCGTGGTTTGGTTGATCAAATTGAAATGAACCGCAAGGCGCTTCAAGCCGCCTTCTTTGATGCGACGGGGCTGGATGTGCCGCTATCGGTGGTGCCGGCTTGGATGTTAGGTCAACCCCATAGCCGGTATCGGTCGCAGCGCACGGCAACCGGTTTTGAGCAACTCGGTTGGCGCATAGCGGTGTCACAGGATGACGCTTTGGGGCGCCCAAGGCGTATCGAGGCGGTCAAAGGTGAAACCAAAGTGATCTTGGGGATCAAACTATGGCAGTAGCGCAGACGCTGTCGCTGCTTGCGCCGGCGAAGCTCAACTTATTCTTGCATGTCCTGGGACAAAGGCCCGATGGGTATCATGACCTGCAGTCGGCCTTTCGGTGCATTAGCTTGTTTGATGCGCTTCATTTGGCCTGTCTTTCAGGCAGTCAAGCGTTGACGCTCACCTGTGATACTGACCTAGGTGATCCGCAAGATAATCTGGTTTTGCGAGCCGCTGAGTTGTTACAGCAACGATCTGGCACCCGCTTTGGCGCGCAGTTGACCCTGGAAAAACAGATTCCGGTGGGCGCGGGGTTAGGCGGGGGTAGCAGTGATGCGGCCGCGGTTTTGGTCGGGCTGAACCATCTTTGGTCCCTCGACTTCTCAAAGGCTCAATTGCAGCGCATTGGCGCAGACTTGGGGGCGGACATTCCGTTTTTCATTCAGGGCGGTGATGCTTGGGTTTCCGGTCTGGGAGAACACATTGAACCGCTTAGCCTGCCTGAGTCTTGGTATGTTGTGGGCTATCCACGCGTTGTGATCCCCACGGCCGAGATTTTCACGGACCCTGATTTGACACGCGACGCTGAGCCGAGCACAATAGCGCGCTTTCTGGGGTCCGTGCATTCCAAGCAATGGCGTAACGACCTTGAAGGTGTCGCGATTCGGCGATATCCAGAAGTTGGACAGTTAAAAAACTGGTTAAGCAGTCAAGGCGCTGCTAAAATGTCTGGCTCAGGAAGTGCGGTGTTTTTGGAAGTCGCATCGCAAGCCGAAGCTCAGGCGTTAGTTGCCTTGATGCCGACACAATGGCAGGGATTTAAGGTGGCCGCCGGAGGGATCAAAAGTCTCCAGCGGCAGATTAGCGAGCTAGACAAGGAAAATTGATCGATTGCCAGTGGCGCTCGGTCGAATCATGAAAAAAGTTTAAAGTTGATCCTAAAACAGCAAGTTAGGGATCATCGGCGAGTGTTTCGAATTGGGGTGTCGCCAAGTTGGTAAGGCACAAGGTTTTGATCCTTGCATGCGGGGGTTCGAGTCCCTCCACCCCAGCCACTTTCCAAGTCTAAGGCGAACGTAAACCGTGGCTGAATTAAAAATCTTTACTGGCAACGCGCACCCTGCTTTAGCGAGTCGGGTCGCAGATCGACTGCGGATTGATTTAGGTGATGCCCACGTCGGCCGCTTCAGTGATGGCGAAGTCAGCGTTGAAATTATCGAGAATGTGCGCGGTAAGGATGTTTTTATCATCCAACCGACTTGCACACCTTGCAACGATAATCTGATGGAGCTGATTGTCATGGTGGATTGCCTGCATCGGGCATCCGCAGGAAGAATTACAGCCGTCATTCCTTACTTCGGTTATGCCCGTCAGGACCGAAGGGTTCGATCTGCAAGAGTGCCAATTACCGCGAAGGTTGTGGCAGATATGCTGACCAGCGCCGGGATCGACCGGGTGCTCACCATGGATTTACATGCTGATCAGATACAAGGTTTTTTTAATGTTCCGGTTGACAATATTTATGCCACGCCGGTGTTGCTGGTCGACATCGAGCGCCGCATTGATGCGGGCGCCTATGGCGATGTGATGATTGTGTCGCCGGATGTGGGCGGTGTGGTTCGAGCGAGGGCCATTGCCAAACAGTTGAATGACTCGGACCTGGCAATCATCGATAAACGTCGACCGGAAGCAAATAAATCCGAAGTGATGCACATTATCGGTGATGTCAAAGGTCGTACCTGTATTTTAGTGGACGATATTGTGGATACCGCCGGCACTCTGTGCGCCGCAGCTTCTGCTTTGAAGTCGGAAGGCGCGGTCAAAGTGGTCGCTTATTGTACCCATGCGGTGTTATCGGGCAAGGCGATCGATAATATTCGTGCGTCCGAGTTGGATGAGCTGGTGGTTACCGACACGATTCCGCTGAGTCAAGAAGCGCAGTCTTTGACAAAGATTCGACAATTGAGCATTGCGGAAGAGTTAGCCGAGTCCATTCGGCGAATTAGTAACGAAGAATCATTAAGCGCTCTGTTTGCAAAACGCATTCAGTCGGCGCTTTTTTAAACGCCCTGCATCAGCAGGGATGACCCCCGGACGGCGTGGTCGCAGCGCAATCTGGATAGACCAAGGAGAGTAACATGGCAGCTGAATTCGAGCTAAATGCCGAAACAAGAGCTGATTTAGGGAAAGGTGCGAGCCGCCGCCTACGTCTGCAAGCTGATCTGGTTCCCGCCATTATTTATGGTGCGGGCAAGGATCCTCAATCTTTATCGATTCCCCATAAGGATTTGGTGAAGGCGACCGATAACGAAGCATTCTTTTCACACATTCTGACGATTAACGTTGGCGGTGAAAAGCAAAGTGCAATCATCAAAGATCTGCAACGACACCCGTCTAAAAGTCGGATTATGCATGCTGATTTTCAGCGCATTCTTTTGGATCAGGCGATTACTGTTGAGGTGCCGTTCCACTTTTTGAATGAAGAAGCTTGCGTCGGCGTTAAAACGGGCGGCGGTCAGATTTCACACAATATGACCCAGATCACCATCAGCTGTTTACCCGGCAACTTGCCTGAGTATATTGAAGTCGACCTCGAGACGATGGAGATAGGGGAAGCCCTGCACATGTCTGATATTCAACTGCCAGAAGGGGTTGTCATTCCTGCGCTTGCGCAAGGGTCTGATTACGATCAGGTGGTTGTTTCGGTCAATATCAACAAGCGTGCAGAAGCAGAGAAAGCAGCCGATGAAGCTGAAGCTGACGCTGAATCTGATGACGCGCCTGCTGCTGAAGAATAAATTCGAGTCCAGAGGTCCGGTCTATGTCGGTCCAGCTCATTATTGGCTTGGGAAATCCAGGCGAGCAGTACACCAACACCCGCCACAACGCGGGTGTTTGGTTTCTGGATGCGGTTGCGCGTGAATTCGGTGGTGTATTTAAGCCCGAGAAAAAGTTTATGGGTGCGGTTGCGACGGTTTCAGTGGCGGGCGCATCGGTAAGGCTTTTGGCGCCGAGCACCTATATGAATGATAGCGGCCGTTCGGCTGCGGCTTTGATTAATTTTTACCAGATCGACCCGGAAAAGGTTTTGGTGGCACATGATGAACTTGATCTTGAACCTGGGGTTGCGCGAATCAAAAACGGTGGCGGTCTTGCCGGCCATAATGGCCTAAAAGACATTTCACGATCTCTATCTGGGTTTCAGGGTTACCATCGTCTCCGCGTCGGGATTGGGCGCCCGTCGGCGGCGGGCGGGGTGACTAATTATGTCTTGAAGGCGCCGGGCAAAAACGAGCGCGCCGACATTGATGAGGCCCTTCATCGCAGCTTAGCGGTGTTACCAGACATGGTTTCGGGTGCGTGGGAGTCAGCCATGTTGGCGCTGCATACTCGGTTGGAAAAAGGGTGACTAATTTGAGCGTGTTGGGAGGCGGGTATGGGGTTTAATTGCGGTATTGTCGGTTTGCCGAATGTGGGTAAGTCAACGTTGTTTAACGCGCTGACTAAGGCGGGCATTGCCGCTGAAAATTTTCCGTTTTGCACCATTGAGCCAAATTCCGGCGTGGTCGCGATGCCGGATCCCCGCCTGGACGCCATCGCTGAATTGGTCAAACCCCAAAAAGTGATTCCAACATCGATGGAATTTGTCGATATTGCGGGTCTGGTTGAAGGGGCCTCCAAGGGTGAGGGGCTGGGGAACCAGTTTTTAGCCAATATTCGGGAAACAGATGCCATTGCCCATGTTGTTCGGTGTTTTGAAGATGAAAATGTCACCCATGTCTCGTCGACGATTGATCCCGCGCGCGACATCGAAATTATTAATACCGAATTGCAGCTGGCAGATCTCGATACCATCGAGAAGGCCATCTCGCGGGTTCAGCGGATTGCAAAGAGCGGCAACAAAGAAGCGCTGGTTGAAATGAAGGTTTATCAGGACCTGCTTGAGCATGTGAATGTGGGCCAACCTGCCAGAACCTTCACGCTCGATGATGACCAGGCGATTTTGGTGCAGCACTTACATTTGTTGACCATGAAGAAAGTACTGTATATCGCCAATGTTGATGAGGTTGGGTTTGCGGATAACCCTTTGTTGACGGCAGTAGAGGCGATTGCCAGCAGTGAGGGGGCTGAGGTCGTTGTGATCTGCAATAAGCTCGAGGCGGAGATTGCCGAGCTAGAGGACGACGAAAAAATGGAGTTCCTATCAGATTTGGGCATGACCGAGCCCGGGCTCGACCGGGTGATTCGAGCTGGCTATCGCTTGCTCGGTCTACAGACCTTCTTCACAGCAGGCCCAAAGGAAGTTCGTGCCTGGACCGTGCGACAAAAAGCGACGGCACCCAAGGCGGCCGCGGTGATCCACACCGACTTTGAAAAAGGGTTCATTCGGGCGGAAGTCACGGCGTTTGATGATTTTATTGCCGGTCGAGGCGAGGCCGGCGCTAAAGAAGCGGGCAAGTGGCGGCTCGAGGGTAAGGAATATTTGGTTCAAGATGGCGATGTGATGCATTTTCGGTTTAACGTTTGATGAACGTATTGAATGCTTGGCTTTCGATCGGGCTCTTGCGGCAGGGCTTGCAGGTTGCAGCACTCGCGTCGGGGTTAATCCTACCCTTCGCCGGCGCGCCGGATTACACCGCAACCTGGGACTTATTCTTTAATGGCGTTTTGCCGGCAATGGTTCCGATTTTTCTGATTCTCATTGGGTTCGACGTCATGATGTGCAAGGTGCTCTCGGACGATGCTGATCCGAAAGAGGTTGCGCGGCTATCGACAATCCTTCGATGCCACTATTGGGTGGCGGCGCCCGTGCTCTTAGCGTTCATCGCGTTCATCGCACCGGCACTGGTGCCTTGACAAAAAAATGGCAAGAAAGGACAATGCCGTCCGCGATAAAGTATGGCTACGTAGCTCAGCTGGTTAGAGCACAGCATTCATAATGCTGGGGTCGGTGGTTCAAGTCCACCCGTAGCTACCAACTTATCCCCTTGATAAGTATAGATTTTAATATTTCCTGCATTTCAAAAGCCAAAGGTTTGATAGCCCTTGGACTGCATATGGACTGCATATGGCAGTCAAAAGACATATATTTTCTCGCTTAGACGCAAACTATGTCCCTCTAGTGCTTCTAAAGACTGATGGAGTGCCCTTAGTCCACCAACCAATCCACACAGCCCCACCCCCAACAGCACCCACGGGGGGGTATCAGCATGCCTAAATTATTAGTTGTTGCTGTGGAGACACATTAGAAAGTGATTTTGGGGAAAAGGTCAGCTTAGTTCATCGCGTATATCTTTAGGGCACTCGTTAGATCTAATTTTACAAAGCAAGCGTAAAAAAGACGAATTTATCAATATCATCAAATCATATGAGGCTATTAGTATATGTATAAAATAACACAGGCAATGACCATCGGCTTATTTACGCTAGCAATATCTATGTTTGCTGCGGCAGGTCATCATGGTATGAAAAAAGATATCGTTGATACTGCGGTAGCAGCGGGTGATTTCAATACGCTAGTGACTGCAGTGAAAGCAGCAGGTTTAGTTGAAACACTAAAAGGAGAAGGGCCATTTACAGTCTTCGCTCCAACAGATGCAGCTTTTGCAAAAGTGCCAACAGACACATTAAACGCTTTATTGGCTGATAAAGCAGCGCTAGCAAATGTACTTACTTACCATGTAGTTGCAGGGAAAGTAATGGCAGCAGATGTAGTTAAGTTAACCAGTGCAGTAACGGTACAAGGTCAGGCCGTCAGCATTGAAGTGAAAGATGGTAAAGTCTATATAGACGGTACGCAGGTTGTTACAACCGATATAGAAGCTAGTAATGGTGTAATTCATGTGATTGATGCAGTTATTTTGCCTAAGTAACAACTTAGGCTGACAGTTTAAGCAGGATTAGCTCATCGTGTGACGGACTGATTTTAAACTACCGTTAGCTTTGATACTTCTTTATGTAGCCTCTGCCACCTATGCAGAAGGCTACAATCCTTCTGACTTTAACCTCGACAGCTACAAACCCAACACCTCCAGAGGCTTCTACACTAACCAACAGAAAAGATATCTCCTTGTGAGACATCTCGCATTTGAGTTGCAGCTCTGGCTTCAGAACCGCGTGCTTGCTTTTGAAATGATGCAGTAGCTCGCAGGTGCTTGAGACAAGCAGTGATGCGCTAGACAGCTCTGGCAAGCCCCTAGATTTGTAGACGCTTTGCTTGGTAATTTTGGAACCAAGGCGAGACGGATATGAACAAAGGGACTCGATATACGGATGAGTTTAAGCAGGATGCTGTGGCGCAGCCAAATTGTTTGGGGTATTGGTGCGTGATTTTTTCTGCGCCAAAAAGCATGTCCTAAAAAACAGCAGGTTTCGATATGTATCGTGCGTTAGGCTTTGATGTCCTGAGCATAAAGGGATTGGGTCGGTCCTCTATAGCTCAGTTTTAGCGCCTCCGTCAGTAGCGTTACCTTCGAGTTTGTCCAACCGTGCTAAATACAGTGCCAAATTTTTATGCAGATGCCCGATCGCTGATTCAAACCGCCCGAATCGATAGTGGGTATTTGCGCCAGAACCAATTGCTGCCTGAATATCGCTAACGACTTTTGCATCTTCTTGATCGCCGGTATCAGATAGAAACGCAACATCCTTCTTGGCCCGAGCTAAGGCTTCATCTGAGGGTTCACCGCCATCAACCGTCGGGAGCGTTAGCCGATAATTAAAATATCGAGTACGGGTAGGCGACTCAGGTTCGGCAAAGCTCACACCATAGTGTTGCGCAAGACGGGTAACCGAGGTAAATGGGAATACACGGTTAACTAATGTAACCATGCGATCAAGTGACAAATTCTCTCGCGTTACGGAACGTAATTTTTCAATGCGTCTAAAGGGATAGCAAACACGAGAATTTGGCCCCTGCATTTCAACAACGTTTAGATTGTCATAGCCATATGGAAAGAAAGACTCTGGATGCGTGGGCTTGATGTGATAACCCTCGAGCGTCCCCTCCGCCGTTAACTTCCAATTGATTTCTTCGACCTTTTCGTTCGACTCAAAAATGATCTGATCATCGGTCAAAAGTTTTGGTAGGGATTCCAACGCGCCAGGACCCACGGGTTCATCCTGCGTGATAAAGACCAAACCACCTTGGATATCAACCGAATGCACCGGCACCAAACCGTTATTGTCTTTATTAAGATCAGGGAAACCATGCTCATGTGGCACATACTCTAGTCGGCCATCGAGTCGATACGCCCAACCGTGGTAATTGCAACGAAAGATTTTTGTGCAGCCGCTGCCATCCGCCAATTGCATGCCACGATGACGGCACGCATTACGGAAGGCGCGGATGGTGCCTTGTAAGTCCCGAACAACTACAATGGGGACGCCAGCGGAATTACGCGCGACGTAAGAGCCTGGCTCCGGCAGTGCTGCAACAGGGCAGAATGGAATCGGTAATCGTCGCATAAGCCGCCGCTCGGCATCGAAGCGTGTTTGTGAAGCGTAATGCTCCACAGGCTCGTACCACTCTTCATCACCGAGGTCGGTTGTGTTGTTGTCAATATGATCAAGTATGTGATCCAGCAGTTCGGCGTCGCTTCGCATGTCTTGTAACCCAGTATTTGTCATTAGCAAGTAATTCTAGGTCAAGCATACTCTATTGTTATAGAGACCATAAAGGCGCCATAAGTTCATCCTGGTTCATAGCATCTTCAAACGGTTTGCTCTTTTAACGGATCATCATGGCGATATGTCAGACGAAACGGCGGTGATTAGCGAGGATGGTGCTAAGGGATTACCAGGTGAGGCGTTCCCGTGACCTTCTGTTTAGTGGTCATCTCAAATGGTGCTGCTAGCGCTTCACCGATTCTTGTCTTTCAAAAATGCCCAAACAAGCTCGGCTAATTCAACGTCGTGATTTTGCTTGCCAACATGGCGCTCGTAGAACTCTAAATACTGCTCGCGGATGCAACAGCAAACTGCGTGAAGACGTCGCTCCACAAAAGCCAATAGAAGAACAGGAAAACCCGAAACCAAAGGCCTACTCGAGACCGGGCCGCGTTCGGATGGGCCCAGCGTCTCAAGCGCGTTTTTGGTATTGATGGGGCCGCCTTCGGATAGAGAAGTGTGAAAAGTGTGAAAAGTGTGAGAAGTGTGGTGGATCCGTTCGGATCATTGTCGATGCGTCGAACCGATCGATTGAAGAGCGAGGCGTCGCACCGTCCTGATGTCATCCAGAAGATATTGAAGCACCTAGGGCTGGATCAGCCGGACTGGGCGTCCTCGTCGATACACCTATCTGCTCACCGCAATCAGTGCTGACTGACCATTCAATGACACTATTTTGAATTCGAGAGCATCGATACGCCGGTGACGGTCGCGTTCGGCCGGGGTCTGGATTCGATGCCTGAATCGCCACATTTCTCACCGATCAACGCACGTTTAAATCAGCCCAAATGGAGGGTGGGCAACCCGTAGAGGTGGGAGTACTTTTCTTAAAGTGAAAAAAGGGTGGTTATTCGTCCTAACCCCACTCACTGGACGCTAGTCCCAATATGGGACTATATTTCCAGCTGAGAATCATTGCCTTGTTAACACTCAAAGCATTCTGGGCAGAAAATCTTCGATACATGGACGCGAAAGACCCTACGTTGGCCTGGTACCGACATACACTGAAAGCCAATTGGGCAGCCCCCACGGAGGTGAAGCAGGATTTTGGCAATGCAAGCATTCTCAAAGACGGGCGCGTAGTGTTCAACATTGCAGGCAACAAGTACCGGTTGGTGGTGTGGACCAACTATGACGACGCAGTGGTCTATGTCTGTTTTATTGGCACCCACAAGCACTACGACGAAATTGATGCACAAACTATTTAGCAAGAGACTCGAACCATGGATATCAAACCGATTAGAACCAAAGCAGGCTATCGAGCTGTTCTACGGGACATTGAATCACTGATGGATGCAGAACTCGATTCTGCCGAGAAGTGGTGGGCTGTCCTGTTACCGGAGATCGACGACTTTCTGGGCCGAACGCTTCCAGGCTAGATTCTACCCGCAGCGAAGTACCGAGGAGATATTGCTGGAAATGGGTCGCAGTTGGGATGAAATCCAACCTCAAGAAATCCCCTTGGTCTGCGTTTGCCTGACTCGAAGGCGTCTTGTCTTGTCGAGGTTAGCTGTTTGCACCACAGTATTGCCGTTGGCGCCTAGAGCGGAATATCGTTGTTGGTCTGAGAAAACGAAAAGAATATCCATATAAATCCTTGTTCTGTTTTTCAACTGTAGAAACTTGTTCGAATGAGATTTTACACAGGCTCACAGCGAAAGTTACTATTGGCTCATGACGGAGGTCATCGCTTATATTTGATGCATGCGTTCCTATATAACTCGTGAGGTGAACAATGGAAGTGCAAGTCGACGGTGCGACACTGTATGTGGAAGTTGATGGTTCGGAGTCTTCGCCGGCACTGCTTTTGTGGCACCCCGGTCGCTGCACGCTGCGATCGTGGGATCATCTCGTACCACTGCTTGCGGAGCATTTCCACGTGGTACGAATTGATGTACGCGGTATCGGACAGAGTTCTCCTTCAGAAGACCCTGCTCAATACATCCTCGAGCAATATGCAGAGGATGCCTGCGTGGTGCTTGATCACCTTGGCATTGAGCGTTGTCATGTGTGGTCTCAGTCTGGAGGCACTCGGCAGGCCTTCGCCTTCTGCGCGCTAAGTCCTGATCGGGTGATAACAGCCGCGCTTTACGCTGCCAATACAGACCCGGCGGACATGGCACAGCAGCAGGCGGGATCAAAAATCGCCGCTCAAGAGAGACGCAAACTCGGGATCGAAAAACCACCACGGCCTCCGGAGGGATTTTTTGAACACAAAGATGCGGAAGCCGCAGTTCTGGCCACCCAGGCGAACGGGAAGTTCGATCTGGCTGCGGTAATCGACAAGCTCACCATACCGGTGCTGATTGGCACCGGCAGCCATGATCCAAACCTGGTCTCAAGCCGTGTCATCGCTGCCACCGCTCCTAACGCAAAACTAGTGGTGCTGGAAAACGTTGGCCACAACAGCATGTGGGAATATCCTGCGCTGGCGTTGCAAACCTTCCTCGATTTTCACGAGTCATTAGAGACAGGTTAACGTCCAGTGGTATCCTGACAGGACACACGTACTGTCGTATTACAGTGACTCCGGGACATCTGCTACCCAGACTTCAGGAGACGAGAGCCATCCCTTATTGCCGTCCATGCGGCCATCCCAACCCCCAGCAACATATAGCTTGTCGTTAATGATGCCTGCAGCCGGTGAGGAGGTTGGTTTCGGGAGAACAGCGGTCAACTCCCACTCTCCCCCTTCTTTCATCGTTAGCACATCCGGGCAGAAACGTGTTTTACCAATCTCAGGCTCCTGGTGTCCGCCGATCATCCAGATACGATTGTTACGTACGATGGTTGCGTGTTCGGAATGTGAGTGACGTACCGGCAGTTCTGGACCTCGGCTCCAGCTATCGGACTTCGGATCGTAGACGTCCACCTGGGTTTGGTTGAGCTGGCGGATATCGTGATTGAATTGCCCGCCGATAGCATAAATCTTGTCATTCATTACAACGACGGCCAACTGGTTGCGTGGCAGGGGAATGGGTGCAGCGGATTTCCAGGTCGCACTGCCGGTCGCCTTCCATTGCGCAAGGTCGAGCACCCAGTGGTCTTCTGAGTCGGTGTCGCGATCCTCTTGCAGACCCGAAATGTAATGCAGGTTGTCGCCGATCCGCGCCAGGCCACCACCACCACGACGGCTTGGCAAGCTCGGTCCCATGGTCAGCCGATCCTGATCCAGGTCGTAATTCCAGACTTCGGCAATGATGTGATCCAATATCTTACGGCCCGGTTTATCTTTCATTCCGCCCGCGTACCAAAATCCGTTGTCGTCGGGCACGAGGTTGACATGAGAAATTGCACTGGGAAGCACTTGCAATGGTGTCCACGAACCCTGGGCGCCATCTGCAGGGTCGAACACGTCAGCTCGCCTGCTGGATTTGATCAGACTCTCGTAACCACCCAACACAATCATCTTGCCATTCAGCACCAGGCTGGATGGTTCCCATTTCCCTACCGGCATGTCCTGCAGTCGAGTCCAGTTAAACTCATGCTGTGGTTCTATCATTATTTTTATCCTATCGGTCATCTTGCGGAAATTGTCGATCCATAGATGCAATCAAGTTGCTGCAACGGTTCTCGAGCATTTTTCGCGTATGGGTACCGTCACAGAAAACATAGAATTCGTTGGCTAAGATTGCCTTCATGACCTGCGCGCCGACGGTTTCCGCTGGCACGGCCATGTCCGAAATCATCGCGGCAATCTTTTCGTCAACGCGTTTCTTCAGGTTGGCAATGATGGGCGTGTCGACGACATGAGGACACAATACCGATACGCCAACATTAGTGCCCGCGAGATCGTTTCTCAGGAACTCTGAAAATCCGACCATTGCAAACTTACTGCTGCCATAGGCAGACTGATGGCCGTGTCCTTCGATGCCGCTGAAGGATGCCGTATTCACAATATGACTTTCTTCGCCGTGCTCCAGCATGTGCGGCAGGAACTGATTTACTCCGTTCAATGGACCCCGGAAATTGACATTGAAAACCCTGTCCCAGGTTTCCTGATCAGTCTCCAGTATCTTGCCACCGCCGCCAATGCCTGCGTTATTGCACAACACGTGCAGGTTGCCGAACGTGTTCTCGACTTTTTCTGCTGCGTTTTCGATGGAACCTGTGTCCGTCGTATCGACGACCAAAGCGAGTACGTTGTCCGTGATCTCTTGTAATTCGCTCTCGGCGACTTTGAGTTGTTTGTCCTGGATGTCTGCGATTACAATATTCATACCCGCGCGCGCGAACGTCTTTGCCAGCCCTAAGCCGATGCCGCCGGCAGCGCCGGTCACAAATGCAGTCTTGCCTTCAAGTTTTTTCATTGCAGTCCGGGCACCTTGTTGTGTTCATTCATCCGTTCCACCGTTGGCTGGCGACAGTCTCCGATATATCGCAGGTGGTTATCTGCTTTCTAACAGGTTACCGCAACTCCCGCCCCCCGCACAAAACCTGTCGCTAGAAATTCACCCAACAAACGACGCTATTCTGAATCCCAGCGCACTGAAAACACATCGGTGACGGTCGCATTCGGCCAGCGTCTGGATTCGAGGGCCAAATCACCAAGTTTTCAATCATTGAGCCAAAATTTTCGATCACACAACACATGTTCAGATGGGCTAACAGGGACAGCCGCTAACTGGCTGGAACCAGGATACTTTTCTCGGGTTGGGAAAAGCGTGGTTATTCTTCCTAACCACCAACATAGAGGGGCAGGATAACGATCTTCGACAGGGTCGCGTACTGCCATGTAGCGGTCGCACTACTATCGCTTGCACAACGATCGGTTGTACAACGTGACTTATACCGGCTTGTCACCACTGATCGTGATGCGTTCTACAACTCGTTTCTGCGGGTAAAAATCCGCGGCCGCATAGTGCTGGGTACATCGATTGTCCCAGAATGCCACCGAGTTCTTGCGCCAGCGAAACCGGCATTGATACTCCGGAATGGTCGCTTGGTTATAGAGGAACGCAAGCAATGCGTCACTCTCGCTTTTCTCCATGCCAACAATATGTCGGGTAAACGCTGTGTTCACAAACAGGCTCCTGCGACCGGTTTGTGGATGCTTTCGAACCACCGGATGCGCCGGGTTGGGATAACGACGCCAGAACTCGTCTTGGTCGAGGTTCTGCGACTTCATGGCCATGTTCACCCATGCATCGGGCCAGACATGGACAGCCTTCGCATCGTCGATCTTTGCTTTGATTTTCTCATCCAGGCCTTCGTAAGCCGCGTACATATCGGCAAACAATGTGTCGCCACCCACCGGTGGTATCACTCGCCCACACAGAATGGAGCCTAGTGGCGGCGAATGCCTGAACGTGACATCGGAATGCCAGAGGTCGTTGTGGGCTCGCCGCTGGTCATCTTCCGCAATTCGTATCAGTTCAGCATGCTCTGCCCCCGGCACGGCGGTCGGGTGAACTTCCAACTCGCCGAACCACCTTGCAACGCGTTTCTGGTCTTCAATACTGATGTTCTGGTCACGAAAGAACAAAACCTTCCAGTCAAGCAGAGCGTGCTCAAGCTCGTTCATTACCGAATCTGAAAGCGCCTGGGAAAGGTCAAGATTGTGTATTTCTGCCCCGATATTGGGCGTCAACGGTTCGACGTCAAATGTAGTCAATCCCTGATTCCTCCTTTATCTGTTCATCAACTCACAGGCATCTTTATTGATTCTCATATCGATGCCGCCAATACAGGTTAGAAGTTAGCGTTTTAGCTGGCGTGCCGACAGTTGTCGAGTATTTACTTCACCCAAAATTTATGGCGCAGTGGCGCCTGCCGCATCCAGCCTGTCCAGTATCGCGTCTGAGAGAGAAAGATCGAACGCCGCCAGGCTTTCCTTCATCTGCGCCTCGGTACTTGCACCGGTGACGGCAATGATGCCTCGTCCGGTGAGCCACGCGAGCAGGAGTTGATTGGGTGTGGCACCCAGTTCCTTTGCCGTCTCTACCAGCGTGGCCCTGCGTATGTCGGTATCAGCATGTCGATACTGCCATGGGATCTTGCGGTCGTCACGACTGTAAGCGCCGCCCAACAACGAAGAGTAGGCGACTAGCTGCAGATTGCGTTCACGACAGAATTCAAGCAGGTCGTCATTAGCAGAGATCTGTGCGTTGAAACTTGCATCGACCCGGGGGCGCAGGTAGGTATAACGCTGCTGCACGCAGCAAAATGCAGGATAGTCATGGGCTGCACTGACCGCTGAGGCTTCCGCGAGCCGCCATGCCTTGAAGTTGCTGGCGCCGATGTACCTGACTTTGCCACTTTGAGTCAGTTTTGCCATGGTCTCGAGCTGCACCTCGAGCGGTACAGTACGGTCGTCCACATGGTAGTAGAACAGATCAAGGTAGTCGGTTTGCAGGCGAGTCAGGCTTCGATCACATTCGGCGAGAATGTGTTCAGGCCTGGATGACATGGGCGCCTGCTTCGTGGGACAACCTGCCTTCGATGCAACCACCATACGATGCCGGTTGCCCCTTGCTTGCATCCACTGCCCCAGCGCCTTCTCACTCTCGCCGCCTTCGCCAAACCAGACCGCATAGTTGTTCGCAGTGTCGAGAAAGTTTCCGCCTGCGTCCGCGTACTGATCCAGCATCGCGAAA
>Ga0209711_10000017_pt1 | contig 132786 bp, 129 predicted proteins | sample ArcticOcean_MG_C_7_FD_187441 | JGI IMG/M metagenome (GOLD analysis project Ga0209711, IMG submission 187441) | Marine microbial communities from western Arctic Ocean - ArcticOcean_MG_CB11_88 (SPAdes) (version 2) | ecosystem: Environmental > Aquatic > Marine > Oceanic | place: Arctic Ocean... | reverse complement strand
GTATCGATAACTCTGATCTTTCTTTTATTTTCTCGTCGATTAAAACTTGGTGTTGATGATGGATGTTACTCATGTTGTAAATGTTTATATTGTTTTTATTTGTTATATTATAATATAATACTTTTTACATGAAATAAAAAACTTTTGATCACTTATTTTTCAATAGTTATTAACAATTATTTGCACATTCTAATAAAGTTATTCCGCTTCGTTCTATCCATTTCTTTGTTCTTTGTTCTAATTTATTTTTCAATCGTTCATTAAACTTCACTGTTTGTAAAGTAAATTCTGCCATCCATTGTTTTCTAGTACCTTTGAATTTTAGTATAGGCTTATTCAAATTAGTTATTTGTATTTGGCCGTTACCTAGGTTCTGTACGGATAAAGATTCCCAACTAATGTTTTCAATAGGTAATACACTAACATCGTTAATTATCTTTTGATCGTTACCAAACTCTCTATATTTTGCAATGATTAAACAAAACGATGTATCAGGATTTGACTTATATAATTTATATAATCGTTCAACTGATATTAGATTTGGCATAGAAAATTTTCTATCTGTATCATGAGTTTTTACATCCATTAAATATGTGTGTCCATCCTTAACTAACGTAAAGTCATCGATAGATCTAACTGATTCAGGCTCTGTATACTCAAACACCTCATCGTTTGCAAATTCACCCTGTATATGATGTTCTATTAAAGAAGCAATTCCACGTTGATCTAAAAATTTAGTTGCGAATATATGTCCTTTAATGTTACGTAATCTTTTTTCAATCTTTAACATTAGCGCTTCTTTCAATTGTATGTTTGATGTTTTCTCTTTCTATGTGATATAATTCATAAGCCATAGGATCAAGTTTTTCTAATTTTTGAAAGTATTTAGATATTCTAGCATCTAATTTTCGCATACCAGTCATATCTAAATCAACCATTGTATCTAACTTAAATAACTCATCTAATCTTCCTCGGATATATTGTATCTCTCCGAATTTTCTCCATTCTTCTTGTTTCATATTATTTTAATTTATTAGTAGGCATTAACCACATTGCGCCTTCAAACATTATCTCTAATAGACGTGGCTCTATATTATCGATTTCTTGTAAGAACCTTAATGTTTTAACTGTATCATGTTTTAACATTTTAGTTAGTTCTCCTTGTATTCTCTCTTGTGAAACTACTTCTTGTAATTTATCGAGTAATTCTGGTTTGAACATCTCTTTCCAAAGAGATTCATGTATTTCGAATCCTCTAGTTATTGAAAACCTTAAAGCTCTTATCATCCTTAATGGATCGTCCATAAAAGTTTTTTCAGGATCGAGTGGAGTTATTAAGATGTTTTCTTTTAGATGTTTTCTTCCTTCGAAAAGATCGATTATAGTTCCATCTAAATCTTTTGCGAGAGCATTTAATGTAAAGTCTCTCCTAAGTAGATCATCTTCCAAGGTTCCAAGTTCAAGTATAGGTTTTCTAGTTCCTTCGATAACTCCAACCTCTTTTCTCGCCATTACGAAATCTGCGACTAAACCTTCATGTTGATGTCCTTTAGGAAACATTGCTCTTACGGTAAAGCAATCAAAGTTTTTTAAGAATATCTTAAAACCTTGATCTTCAAGATGTTTAACCATTTGATTCCATCCTTGCTCTACCGTTTGATTGGTATTACCTAGTACGAATGTAAAGTCTATATCATTTGTGTGTACTCCTAGGATCTCATCTCTCACACACCCACCGACTTCGAAAATTTTGTTCATATTGTTTTTGTTTTAATTATTTAATATATAAATATAATACTTTTTAGTGGTAAATAAAAACTTTTGGACACTTATTTTTCAATAGTTATTAACAATTATTTAGTCAAAAAAGGTGATATTTTTTGGTGTGTATTTATATAGATCCATCATCGATGTTGTCAGAAACCATCAATTCTGGTGGTGGAAAATTCAACTCTTTGTTCACCTTTATCCAATATTGAATAGTTTGGTTTTTCTTCCATCCTCGTGGACCTCCGTTCCAACACCTTGCTATTTTTTCAAAATTTGAATTTGTATGATAGTGATTATGCCATATCATGAACATTTCGATAGATTTTTCTCTACTAAAACGATCATCATAAGTATATCTTAAAGGTCGTTTGTTTCGTTTTTGTATACGATTAACATCCTTTACTAAGTTTTGTCTAATTTGTAATACTCCAATAGATGGTGTTCTTAAATTAGTATCTCCGATTGCATTTTCTCTACCACTACTTTCTATAAAGATTAATGCATCAATAAGATCGTTAATAGTAAGCTCATAAGAAACTATTATTTCAGGTTCCGGTATTGATTCTATTACTGGTTCTGGTGTAGGTAGGTTTTCAGGAAATGTAGATGTGGAGGGTGTCGTTGAAACGATAGGAATTATTAGTGTAGATAACACTAGGTAGGACTTCATACTCATATAATTTAAGTAATGGTTTATAGATATTATATGACGAAATAATGAAAAAGTTTCTAACTTCTATAGGATTTCCATTGATCTTCGGCTTTAAGAGCTTCTATTTCATGTGGATTGTTTTTATATCCTAGCTCTCTATACTTCTTTTCCTTTTTATGATCTTGTTTAGTATGAGTATATTCATGTAATATAGAACGTAAAACATCTTCTTCGTTTTTCATATTAGGATAGTATATGTATATCTCATTATTATCCCAATCATACTGAGCCTTAGTAGATTTAGAAGCTTCACCTCTAGCTCCTTTAATGCCGCTTATTCTTGCATAAATATCTTTATGTAATTCTATAGGAGCTATTCCTTTTATTCCAGGTCCTAGATCTTTTATGATTTGAGGATATACAGTATCTACTATCTTTTGAACTTTAGATTTTTGCATTTTCCTTATAAAAATTCTTAAGCATTTTAACTAATTCCTTTTGTGGAAAGCAATCGAACTTATCTTTTCGTACACTAGTATGTGACCATAACCCGAATTGTTTAGCGTTATATGCATCTTTATTAAATTCAAAAGCGTCTTTAGGATCTACACCTTCATGTAATAATTTCGGAATACCATTTAGCAAATCCATCTTAGGATAGATGTCTTGTAAATGATTTAGTAATAATCTAAGACTTTCGATTTGTTTTTCTGAGTATTCATGCCAATACCTATAACCTCTAAACTCGTAACCTAAGTCACAAACATATTGAGGAGGAACCTCAACGTTTACATAATTATAGAATTTGCCATTCTTTTGAGTAAGGTACCCAAAGTTATTTAATTCAACTCCACCTGAAAATTTAGAAATTGCAAATTTACCGACCTTACCTAAATGCCAACCTAAATAATTGTTTGGAAAACATTCAACAACAACACCATCGTATTTAGTTTGTCCTTTTATATTAGATCCACCAATACAATACTGAGTACCAACTCTTCCTCGAGTATCTCTATTCCAACTATTGATAACATTATAAGGATTATCCCAACCTGCTGTGTGATGTATAAAGAAACCTAATGGTTCGATCTTACCATAGTCTCTAACATATTCATCTTCATCCATATAAGCTCTATCAATAGTTAAGCCTCCCTTAGTTTCATATGTTCCTAAATAATTAAGTTTATTATCTGTATCTGGTTTAGCTGAGCCATTCATATCAGTATCAGCATCTAAGATTCCAAGAGCTTCAAGTGTTTTTCTACCAACAACACCATCGGAAGTCAAACCGTTTTTTGTTTGAAAATCCTTTACATGAGATTCTGTACCAGATCCAAAGATTCCATCGGCAGCAATGCCTAATGCCTTTTGTATCTCTTTAACTGAATCGCCTTTACTTCCTTTTTTAACTAAAGCCATGTTATTCCTTCTTGTTTTTGTTTGCTGTTTCACCATCTAAAACACCTTTAGGTTCTTTCATTTTATCAGGTTCTGATGTTTCCATATTATTCTCAGCTCGTGCTGTAAAAATATCGTTAAGTATACTTGATAGCGTATCTGCTATTTCTTTATTGATATACAAAGAATAAGTTATTACTAGATCTCCTAAATGATGTGTTATATTTGTTATTAAATGTGCGTACTTTTCCTTTATAAATGATAAGAACTTTTTAGTTTCAGCTGGTTCCATATTGGTTTCAAAATTTTCTAAATATATTTTGTTACCTATACCATTAACTCGTATGTTATTATCTCTATCTTTACCAACTGGTATTCTTATAACAGTTTCATTTAAGAAAGCATCAAAATCTTTTATATTTTTCATTTGTTATTTTTATTTTATCTACTCGAAACATCTTCGATTGCAAGGTCTTTTAGTATCATATCAAATACAGAATCCCAATCACCTTCATCGGCTTTCCATTCTATATCTTTAGCTTTGTAACCAAAGTCCCAATTCTTTATACTCCAACCATCTGCAGAGAATCCAAAACCACCACCCTTCTTGTTAAACAGAAGCCTGAATTTATTACCATCTCTATCTACGGTATTCACTATTACTTCCTTAGGATTTTTTTCTACTTTTAATTCCGGTGGATTTTTTCTTAGCTTTTTGTATTCTTTACGACCTTGATTTTCATTAAGTTCGTTTGATTCATTTAAGAATTCTGTAAAATCTTTTACATTTTTCATTTGGTTATTTAATTTTGTTTTAGAATTAGCTTATTCTTGATATAATCTTCCATTTCGTCTTTTGTAAAAGTCATTTGAGAGTAAGGGTCTGCAGCTCCTGGAGTAGAAACATCATCAAATAAGTATTCTTTTGCAATTTTATCAAATGAGTATTCATATTCACCATTCCAGGTATCCATTCCACCTTCCCAAATGATATATTTTTCTCCTTCTTTAAGATCTCGTATGTTCTTTACTAGAGATCCAAAATCATCCTTTGTTAACCAATTAGGAAGAATGTCCTTTCCTTTATACTTAGCTTCGTTAACTGGTAGAAGAGATTCTCTAAAGTTTTTGAATGTTTTCATCGTGGTTTTTTATTTATTTTATTAGTCTTTGTTACTTTATTATTTATCCTAGTATTGTTTTGGTTTTTATTTGGTTTTGTGTTAGATCGATTAGTATTAACGTTGGATCTATTTGTGTTCGTATTGTTATTCTTGATGATGACTGGTGTCGTGTTATGCTGTGTATTAGGTTTTACATATATCCTATTATCATTTTGTTTAACGTTTATAGAAGAATTACTAGACTTCCAAGTATATGGAAATACGTTAGTTTTTGTTCTATTAGTTCTTGGCTTAGTGGTTGCAATATAATTACCTCCATTCGTATTGTTAAACATATTTCCACGATGTCCATAAACATAATATCCATTATCACAATTAACATATACATGAGTATGAGTATGGTGATGATGCGGAGGAATCGCTTGATAGTAATACCACCAAGGATAGTAGTGAGGAGTTCCATAATAATAATAGAATCCTGTATAATATCCCCAATATGGAGATCCGCCTAATTCATTATCTGTCCAAAAATATAATTCAGTAGAATGTTCCCTATCTTCATATATCGGAGTATTTGCATATTCATAAGTTACAGTACAACTAACAAGAGAACAAATGATATAACCTAGTAAAAGGCCTTTAACAAAACTAACCCATAATGTTTGATAGTTATCAATTCTTAATATGTTTTGCCATCTACCGATAAAAAGTTTATGCCAATCTGTAATTCTTTTCATAATTCTAAAGTTCTAATCCTAAATTACAAATCATAAATCTAAATTTACTACATTTGCATGTTGTTTTATCACACGGACAATACTTAATTTCTAGTAAAGTAAATGTTCCTATTCGTATAGTTATACTATATTTTTCCTTTTTGTTACCTGCATCAAATCCATTTATCCAGTTTAGTTTGCTCATAATTTTATTTTATATTTTGTTACGATCTTCTTTGCAAGAATAGGTGTAGTTCCATTCTTTTTTTGCATATCGTACGCTGATTGTGCTGCTACTATTACAGAAGGAAGTTTTCCTTCAATAAGTTTTTTACCTTTATAAATTGTGATTTCACTACTACCTCCACTTTTTTGTGTAGCATTAGTTATTCTTTGTCTAATCTCGTATCCACCAACTCTACAAATGTGATGGCCTCTTTTTTCCATTAATGATTTTGATCCCATGATTTTCTTTATCGTTTTATTATTTAATTTTACCAGCTAATCCTGCCTGAGCTAGCCATTCATTATTTATTGTCCATACTCCCTTTTTATCTTTTCTAAATAATATAGAAGATTTTGCAGATGGGTTATTCCTTCCTTGAGGTTGTATATAAAGAGGTTCCATATATCGTTTAACAGTAGATTTGTTTACTGGAATCAACTCTTCTAAAAATTCTCCTGGAGTCTTTGGCGTAGATCCTTTGTAAAAGCAATTTGCAATTGCATCTGGTTGACCCATATCTCCAAATTTAGTTTCACCAGCATAAGCTTCCATTAACGATGTTGGACTGAGTTTCCATGTATCTACACCGCTAGAATGTTTTTTACCTTCCCAATTGAAATATCCTGAATTTTTAACACCTATAAATAAAATGATTGTATTACCAGTTATACCTCGTTTCTTAAACCCTTTTAGAGTTTTTGGATCTGCGTTTTTAATACTATTCCAAATCTTTTGTACTTGTTCTCCTAAATCATCGCCAAAAATATCATGAGCTCTTTTAGGTCCTAACCAACCTTCAACGAAATTAGCACTCTTATCTTTAAGGCTGACTTTATATTGACCATTCTTTACCTCATTTTGTATTTTGCTCTTATTTTTTAGAATATGAGTTGGATCAGTAATACAAGATAATCTTAATTCGATATCGGTTTTTGGATGACCCTTTCCTCTATAGTTAGCACCACCAACTAAAGTTACTTCGTATATATAATCGTTGAATTTGAATTGCCAATCTTTGTTTGTATTAGCAACAAACATCTCACAAATTTGCTGTTCTTGTGGATGACCTGCGGTAAATGGTCTAACAACACCTTGTTGAGTTTTACTCTTAGATAAATCTGGATTCCATTCCTCTACTGCTTTACCAGTTGGTTTTCTAAGATCCTTTAATGATATTAAGTATTCTTTACCTTTATATTTAATAGGAACATAATACTTAGGACTACTACTTGAAAGATCTCCATTCTTCTTAAAAACAGGTACTTGAACTAAATCAGTAGTATTTTTAACGATTATTGTTATTCCATCTGTATTTTTAGGAAGTTGTACACCTGCCTGAATAGCTTTATTATCTTCTAAACCAATCTTATATAATTCTGCTTTGTTCTCTGTTGAAAAATCTACAGTAGGTAGTTCACGACTTTGAGGATCATGCTTATCATTTAACTCTACATACCGATGAAAGGTTTGTAGAACTTTTGGATTGAAGTTGTCACTTCTATTAGGACCTGATAAAGATGCCTCTAATAAATTATCACCATTCCAATTTTCAAATAATTTGAAGTATTTCATTTAAGCGAATTTGTTTAATTATATATCCTTACATTCCTGTAGAACCAGTAGATCCAGCAACTCCAGTAGAACCAGTAGATCCATTATCTAACTCTTCTGCACATTGTTGGATAACTAATTTAACAGATTGTCCAGTTTTAGCATGTTTAATAAAAATAAAGATTTCGTCGTTCTCAACCTTGGAATAAACCGATGAATTTTCTAAATCTATTAAACGTTGATTGTTAACGTATACCGAAGCTCTGATATTTTTTTTAACGGATAGTTCCATTATTTTTTAAGAATAGGAATAACATTAGGACTCGGTGCCGATGATTTATCCTTAGCTGCTTGCTTATACCACTTATCATTATCTATAATTCTCTTATGTTCTGATTCTGGTACTAATCCTGCGTTAATTGCCTTTCTTAATTTATTATAGATCTTTTTTGCTTCAGGTAATTTACCCATATAAAATGCTGATATACAATGTAGATCTAAACATTGCCAATCATATGTTGCTTTATCTATAAATAGTGATGATGTTGGGAAAGGATTTTTAGAGCAATTATCAATAACATATTTAGATAACGAGTAAGCCATTGGCCAGTTTTGCAATCCTTGATAATATCTTATGATAGGAATAAAATGCTCAGCTCTACGATAGTCAAATCTAGAACAATATGCGTAAGCTTCCATTATTTCATTTACTGGTTTACCTTGATTAGATCTCATAGAAGCAACCATTAACGCAGAAAAATAACGTTCTTCCCAATAACCTTCTTCACTATCGGTTCTTTGTTGATAGTATTTTTCAGCTAATTCCCATTGAAACGAATCTCTATAAGATTGAGCTAAATAGAATATCCATCTAATATCACTATCTGTTTTAATATACTCATGTAACATTTCTGCATGTTCTCTATACTTCGCTTCTTGAGCAGCCTTTGGATCTGATCCATCTCCCCACGAAGCACCATCTGGAGTTACTAATACACTAAGACCTCCAACTTGTGTTCCTCTAGGATTAAAGTCAGATCCTTCCTTAGGTAATTGTATTTCGTGAACAGCACCTCTCCATTCCCATGGACAAGATACTCTCATAAATTGAGTTCTAAAATAAGTTTGACTTCCGTAATTTACAGTTATTGCACCTGCATCAAAATTCTTAAGTCCAGTAATAAGTTTATCTTTAGAGAATTTATCTGGCCATATTAGTTGTTCATCAGCGTCTATCCAAAATGCAAATTCGCATTTACCTTTAGCCGCTTGTAATGCAGCGTTTCTAGCAGCACAAAAGTTCTCCCATTTATGATCGATAATCTCACCAGGAATGCCATGTTTATCCATAACTTCCTTGCAGATTTCTTTTGTACGATCTGTGGAACCGGTATCAACGATAGTGTACCAATCGATTAAAGGCGCTACTGTTTCCAGCATTCTTGCGATTACCTTTTCTTCATTTTTAACGATTATGTTTAACCCTAAAAATGGTAATTCATTTTCCTTCATTTAATATGTGTTAAAGTGTTAGTAATTATTATATGTATACGATTCAAAAATGTTTCCTTTTTAACTAATTTTCTTAATCGAATTAGTTTCAGTAGCAATCCACATATCATCCTTTACTCCAGCGTCTTTAGCAGCTTTTTTAATTGCTTCGGCAGTTCCTCTTGCTTTTACTTTATATACATTTTTAGGATTCAATTTAGTGCCTGATAAATTCATTGATTTGAACGAAACTTCCCAATCGGAAAAGCTACCCTCTTCTAAAAATTCATCAAAAGAATATACACCATCCTTAGATTCTTTAGCCATTAAAATTGCAAAACCTGAATCATCTACAATCTTCTTAGCATCGGCAAAGAATTTTTTATCCGTATCTATTACTGATAAAGTCATTGATAATCTATTAAACTTATGTTTAATTTTTGCTTTGTCTAAATCATCTCTCAGTTTTTGGATTCCTTTAACAGAAGCAGTACCATCGGTTTTTATACCAATAGTACTTTCTAAAAGAGATTCATAGTATGAAAAGGTTTCATAAGCTTCATCATATTCAATATCTTTATGAAATGATTGTATAGCTTGTTCTAATTCACTATCTACTAGTTGTTTCAATTTCGTAAGCTCTCCTGCTCTTTTAGTCCATTTCTTTTTATCTGCATCGTTTTTAGCACCTTTATACAATAGAAAATTCTCTTTTAATTCCTTTACTATTTTAGCTAATTTATTAGTTAGACCGTCGATAGTTTTTTCAGTAACTTTAGCTTCAGTAACTAGAGATTCTTTAATTGGTTCAAGTCCCCAATAATTAGCCATATCATATTTTACTGGATATATTGCTAAATCACCAACGTTACCTTCGGTTGCTTCAATGTTTTTAGTAAGATAGAAATCACCTGATGATTTTTCATATCCATAATCTTCAGCATCTGCTTTCATTTGCTTTTTGAAGCTTTTTGATACTTTGTTAAAATTACCAATTTCTATAACCTCTACTGTATTGTCGTTATAGTCAACACCAGTATCTCCGATCTTTAGATCTTTTTTAGCTTCATTAACAGATTCGTTAGCCATATTATATTCAACATCTTCGAGATAATCATTTATAGTAAAGTCTCCGTATTGTTTAACAAATAATTGAGGAGCCTTTTTAGCCATTCTTTCTAAAGACTTAAGATAATCTTTAACATAAGATTTGTTTAATTTACTACCTGGTATTGTTTGTGTTAATGCATCAGATGCATTTCTTAAAGCCTCTTTAGCAGTATTTGCCCTTGCTTCGTTAATAGATTCCTTAAGATCGTATTCTTTCTTTAATTTTTCCCATGCATCTTGATGTTCTTTATCTAACTTTCCTCGACCAAGCACTTTAGATAACATAATTTTATTAAGAGATAGTTGATCGTATTCTATTGGGTTGCCTCGATTAGCTTTTAACTTAACCTTTTTCTCAACATCCTTTATTGCAAGTTTAATCTTATGCTCATCTTTATTAATGTGTTTGAATTCATGACCTTCAGCAACAGATTCATATGATTTCATCCATTTAATCAATACTTTTTTAGCTTCACTTTTACTAAGGCCAAATGAGTCTTGTAAATAAGGAGCAGCACCAAACATATTAGTTGCGCCAGAAGCTCTTAATGCTTCTAGAAAGTTAAACATGAGTTCTTCGTTTGATTCACCTTTAGCTTCAGTAACTGATTCATCTAATATAGTATGTAATTCCTTTGGGTCCATATTTACTAATTGAGTTGATATTCCGTTAGGTAAAGAAAGAAAGTCCATTTCTGCATATTCTTCTGCTTTATCTGGATCATCAACTAACGTTAATAATAACTTAACTCTATTATCAATAGCCTTTTCATATTCTTTACCAAATGTTCTTCGTATTTGAGTTTCAGGTCCTTTGTCCCACCATTGTTTATATTTCTTTGGATCTCCTTTATAAGCTTCGTTAATAAAGTTATCGAATTTTTTTATTAGTGTCATCTGTTGAATTGTATTTTAGTTATATATTTAATCTTAACCTGGAAGATTAGGTGCACTAGAGAAACTAGAAATTTGTGATATAGATGGCATTCCTGGCATTCTCTCTTGTATTTTTTTAATCTGGGTTTTAATCTCTTCCTTAATGGATTCTTTATTATGATTACCTTTTTTCATATTAGATAAGTTAATGTGAACATCTGGATATTTACCAAAAGTATCTAATCGAAAATCACCATCTTCGGTAACGTTCATTTTATACTTAGTATTTTTATATTTAGGAAATAATGTTTCTTTTAATTTAACTGCATCACAACCACAACCCAATGCCGATGTATATAATTCTTTTAGTATTAACGTTATTTCTTTAATATATTTAGTTTCTGATTCAAGAGCAATTTCTGGAAATTCTTCAGGAGCCTCACCATGTACTGGAGCATTAACAGTTCCAATAGTTTCGTTAACAAATGTATTAAATTTCTTAAAGCTCATTATTGTTGTTTATTATTTAAGGCTTGTCTAAATCTTGATGAAACAGAATTTTGAGGATCGGTTCCACCCATTCCCATAGATTGTGCCATTATCTTAAGATCTTCTGGAGATAATGATCTTTCCATTTCTTTTAATGCTTTTTTCTTATCTTGAAAGTCTTCAATTAAACTATCATTATCAGATATATTTTGTGAGTTAAGGGATACTCCGTTACAAAAATCTGCAGCTCCTTGAGACATTGTAGGTTTTTTGCGTTTTTCCCAATCGCCGAAAAATGGATGGTCCATATCTTAAATTTATGTTTTAGTTATACCACCAACTGTACGATCCTTTGGGATAGATTTACCTGTTGAATTTTGAGAATACGGAAACATTGTATTAAGAGTTTCCTTTCTTTTATTACATCCACAACCTCCACCTGATACAGCTTCTACAACTTTCTTAATACCAGTTGCTGTAGTAAACTTATCTATACTATCTCCAAGGCCTTTTGATTGTGACATAATTAGTTTGTTTTAGTTAACATTGGTTCGCCTCTCATATTATCATGAGAAACTATTGTAGTTCCTGGTTGCGTTATTTGTTTAACCTGTCCTAAAGAACTAGGAAACATTTCAGGATTTCCATTATCATCGAGAACTGGTTCAATATCACCTAATCTCTTCGATAACATAGTAGGTCCATCTTCTCCTACACTAGGTTCTGCACTAACAGCATCTTTATTATATCCTAATTGGATATTATTAAATTTTCTAACTCTTTCAGCGCTATCAGAAGGAAGAAATGATAAATCTTCATTAACGAATTTTTGAAATTTCTTGAATTGCATTATGCGTTCATTTGATGTTTTTTAAGTAGTTGTAATGATGTTGCAGATACTTTTGCAACTTCTCCAACTCCCCATCCATCTCCTTCGTTTGCAATTAAGTATTGTACTTGTGCCAAATCACCAGATCCAAGAATTCCTATTACCTTACCCATAGAACCTTTGAATTTACATTCTGGGTTTACGTCTTCTACCATATCTGCTAAAGCAATTTGTCCCATCCATGTAGCATGTGTGTTTTGTGCTGGTGGAACGTAATCAGGATCGTTAGCAATACCGTTAGCTCCTATTTGAGGAACATCCTTTTCATAAAGATCTTGTTTAACTTTAGCTCCTCCGACATTATGGAATAAACCACCACCAACTCCAGCACCAGGTACTACGGTTGGTGACGTTTCGTAATAATTTTCGTTTACAAAATCATTGTATTTTTTAATTTCTTTCGACATTTTATTATATGTTTATTTTTATTATCTAGATAATGGTTCAAATGGAGAATTCTTTACTTTATAAGAAATATCTAAAGTAACAGTTCCACCACTTGCACTTACATCGCCAAATGTTGAATAGTGTCTGTCCCAATCAAGTCTAGAATCTGTTTTATCTTGTGGAGTTACTACCCAAAATTGAACAGTATAACCAGAACTATCATAACCAGTTGATATTAAATTCGCAAGACCTGCAGTATTTAATTGCATTTCGTAAGTAAGATTAGCAGGATCGTTAGCATTCATTCCCCAATAAGATATTGCAGTTGCACCTGGTAACATAACTTTTCCTGATACCGCTTCTTCCATAGATGGAGAATGTGCATAAGGATCGTTATACTTAGCAGATGAAGTCATTGCAGTATTATCTACAAATCCATTAACTACATAACATCCACTAGATGCATATGCTGTAGCTCCTGCTGCTTGTTTAGTCCAACCAAATACTTCTTGACTTGTAGAAGGTGAGAAAATTATTTTAGCCGAAGTTATTTCGTGAAGATCCGCTCTTATTCCAGCAGCATACATATCGAAAGATAGTCCTAATCTTGCAAGTGTATGAGGAGCATTTGCATGCATTGAATCTATATTTGCAACAGTAGCTGATTGTGCAGTAGATGCAGCTGCAGCTCTTACTGTATTCCAATCAGCATCACCGGTTCTTGTTTGTGTAGTAGTTACTGCAGTTAAACTCGATGTCCATTCTGCTCCAATAAGACCACCAGATTGAGTTCCCATAGAAGAATCTGAAGTTAAATCATTCGCTTCGAATAATCTTTTATCATGATTAACTGTACCTGGTTTAGACAATGATTCGTTGATCCAATTTGAATTACTATTTGTTGTAGGATTAGCCTTTTGACCACCCATAACATTAGGTTTAATTGATCTAAAATTTTTCATTTTTAATTATTATGTTTAATTTAGTTTGTTATTTTATTATATATCTCTATCGTGTTCCGATTCCTACCGTATTCACATCTGCTACTTCTTCAGTATCGTCGTCATCATCCTCATTACTACCTTTACGTTTATTTGTCTTTAGAACAAATGGTTTTTGTATTGGTGGATTGTCTTGAGAACTACCACCTAAAGCAACTAAATTATCCTCTCCTATAAATGCAGCAAATGATAAAAAATCTATATCATTAGATTCCTTTACTTTAGATTCATCATCAAATGTTTTATACATATTGACTGGATTCTTACTTACCATTTTCTTTTTCTTAGGATACTCTTGTTCCCATTCTTCCCATGGAGACATTCTAGCTCCTTTTGATTTCCAAAAATCTTCAAAATCTTTCCAAGTACCTTTGAAGTGCCTTATAGCATCTAAGTTTTTATTTTCTTTTCCAGGGTTTTGATTATCCATTGGTCTGATTATTTTAATTTAGGTAAGTTTGGTAAGTAATTAGTTGCCATCTCAAAGAACCCATCGGTAAGCATAGATATCATAGCTGATCCAGCCGTAGCAAATGTTTCTTCGTCGATCATGACCATAGGATTTTTATCATCATCAGGATCACCAACCGCTGGCCACATATATTCACCAGACCCATAATCATATGTGATCCAATCTTCGTTTGTGATATCAACGTCGAGTTTTTGTGCAACCATTTTAACTAAAAGTTGTCTTGTAAAATGAACTCCTACTTCATGTGCAAGTTGTTCAATCACTGCAGACATAGAACTTACTGCTTTTGCAGCTCCACTTAATCGTTTACCGTTTGTCCAGAAGTACATATCCTTACCTCCATTCATGATATTAACTAATCCATAAATATATGCATCATCAGGAGTTTCTTTATATGCCTTGGCATCCTTAAGAGTTAGTCCTGAAAACTTTGCAACATCATCACCTAAAGCAAAAACTCCAGTAGAATCATTTGATATAGACATAATAGCAGATTGTTTAATTGTTTCTCCTGCAATAGAAGATCCTTCAATAACTAATTTGAATTCGAAATCGTATTTCTTAGCAAAAATTCCTTTACCTAAGTCTAAGTCGGTAATAGTCCATTTAATGTTATATGCATCAGGAACTGATATATTTCCTGGTTTGTACGATCCGTCAGCTTCGTTTAAGAATGCTGTGAATGAAGGTATAATATCCATCTATTCATTTATTTTTTTTTCTTTACCGTTTTATCTACTTCAATCGTAGTTGCAGGACCAACAGGTCCTTTATCCATTTCTGCTTTAGCTGCTACTTGTGCTGCATCTATAAAGTCTAGTGCTGATGCAATTTTTGCAGAATCTCCAAATGTATAAATTCCTTTAGCCTGAGCTATATTTACTCCTTGTACTAATACTGAGATTGCTTCTCCGATATTTGTAACGTCTGATTTTTCTTTAGTCATCTTTCTTTAATTTGAATTGTTAATTATTTATTAGTTTCTATCCTATGTAATCTGGTACTGATGTACCTCCGGTTGGATAATTACCGGTTGCTCCACTGGTACCAATACCAGCAGTAGAATCACAATGTGTTGCAGTAATAACATGAACAACTATTGTTTCATCTGAATAATTATGTAATTTATATTCTTCATATTGATCTACCGAGTTTATCATAAATAAATCTTGTAATGGATATGTATGATCGTCATATTTTCCAAGACCTTGATCTGTAAATACTCCGTTAATTATATTAAATTTCGGTAATTGTATTGCCGCTCTTCTTTTAGATTCTGCTAAATGTGATGGCCATTCAATCTGCATATAAATAAAATTAGCATTTAATGGACCGGCTACTGATATAGTACCGTTTTTTGCGATTGTGTGTTTGCAATAACAGTAATCACAAACTTCATCAAACCACGGACATAAAGAAAGTCCTTTTGCTTTGAAAACCGTTTCTGAATTTTGCACAACCACAAGATCACATCCTATAAATTCTAAGATGAAGCGGTTATCACTATTAGTACATGTTAAATTAGTAGCCATTATACATTTTTTATTTTAATTATATATCCTCTTCCGTTTTAGGTCTTGTAGTAACATAAGTTGTATTATCTTTAACTACTACATCAACAACATTACCTAAATCTTCTTTAATTGATGGAGATTGCTGTTCAGTTGGATATCCTGCATGAGGTTTATCTTTAGCTATTTGAGTTGGTTGATCCTTTTCTATTTTGTCTTGGAATTTCATAAAGTCACCGTCTTTGTCATTAGTTAAACCACCAACTGTATGGAGTGTATCTCCCATTTCGTGAGGTTCTTTATTATTATCAGGGTGACTCAAAAAATCATTAACGTCTTTATCATTTTCGTTAAGATAGTTAAATACTTTTTCTTCACGGAGTGTATCTACTGCAGTTTCTGGCCTAATGTAATCAACTAGAGATTTTATAAAGCCTAATGCAATGATAGGAAGAACTGCACCACTTACAATTGCTAGTATACGTTTTTGAGCTAATGGTTCCATTTCTTCTAATCCAAATAATTCTATCCAACCCATATAAGCCTCTAAGTTAATAAATGCATGATATGAATTTGCCATCATTTGAAATGCAGTTAAGAGTAAAAATAAAGACCAAACCATAAACCGATTTGTTTTATCTAATATGATAATAGCAGCTAACGAAGCTGCAGCACCTAATTCAAATCCTATTGCTAACGACCAATTCATAGCTCCTTGATGCGCTAAATCAAAAAATGCAACAGAATTTATCATTGAAATCGTAGCAACTAGAAAATATAAGCTACAAAAGACTGTAATTATTCCTAAATGTACTAATCTATTTTTGTTTGTTTCCATAATTTAATTAGTTTGTTTTATTATATATTTGTACATACCAATCAATAGTTTTTGAAAGGTTGTCGCTAAACATATTTGTATCAGCACACCATCCTAAATTTTTACGAAGTTTTTCACCATTGATTGCATACCTTAAATCATGACCTGCTCTATCATTAACAAACGAGATTAGTTTTCTAGGATCCCTTTGTATAGACCATTCCATACTATCACATATAGCATACACTATATCGATATTCGTTAATTCATTATCACCGCCTACATTATATGTTTCTCCATTCTTACCTTCATGGAATACTTTATCAATAGCCTCTGCATGATCTTGAACATATAACCAATCTCTAACATTTTCACCATTTCCATAAATAGGAATTTGTTTTCCTTCTATTATAGATCTTATGATAGTAGGTATAAATTTTTCATGATGTTGATGAGGTCCGAAGTTATTAGAACAATTAGTAATCGTAACATCTATATTAAAGGTTCTGTGATATGCTCTAACAAAATGATCTGATGCCGCTTTAGATGCAGAATATGGAGAACTTGGATCGTATGGTGTAGTTTCTTCAAAAGCCGGATCATCCATTTCTAGATCTCCATAAACTTCATCGGTTGAAACGTGATGAAATCTTCCTGTACTATGTTTTCTAAATGCATCAAGTAAATTAAGAGTTCCTAAAACATTAGTCTCTGCAAAAATCAGTGGATTTTCTATTGAGTTATCTACATGAGATTCTGCAGCTAAATGAATCACATCTGTATATTTTTCACTTGCAAATAACTCTGTTAATTTTTGACGATCTCTAATATCTACTTTAGAGAAAAAATAATTTGGTTTTTCTTGTAAATTATCGGTAAAAGCTTTATCAGCAGCATACGTTAAACAATCCATACCATGTATATCATAGTTAGGATATTTATTAACAAAGTGAGTTATTACATGCGAACCAATAAACCCTGATTCACCTGTGATTAAAATTTTCTTTTTTATTTCCAAAATAATTGTATTATAATTATAGACAATGCTAATAATAAACAAGTAGCAGTTTTGTAATTTATACCTTCATCCTTAAAAAAATATGTAAGTAAAGTAAAACAAAATATACCGATTGCAAAACCTATAAATCTGGATGGCCATAAAGATCCATCAAAATAATCTACTGTAAATCTAGTAGCTTTAATAAACATATAAGAAATTGGTATTCCTAAACCAATGGACATTAGAAGTGGGTTCTTATCAACCCACTTCCATACGAATTGTCCGTTTGTTTGTATCCAAATTAATGATTGTCCTAATGCAAATAACAATAACCCCATTACTAGAGTTTGTATATTACTCATCTATTCGGTTTTTTATCGCAGATAAACTTATCTTTCCTCTATCTAAATCATCTTCGTAAATAAGATACTTATACATAACTTGTTCCATTGTATATTCTACGTCTTCAATAGAAGGTTTAGAATTTATTATGTTAGTTAATGAATCTATCTTAGATTGAAATTCGATGTTTTGTTTTTTAATATCTCGTGAGATACCTTTAGATCCACATGTTTGAAAGAAACACATTAAAGTAAAGAAAGCAATTCCTGGAATTACATATTTAATAATTTTATTCATTATACTTATTTATTTTTATGAAGGCATTCTTCCACCGTTTGGTTGTTGTGGAGCGTTTTCTGCAGCCATTCTTTCATACTCATCGGTTGTAATTCCGTGTTTAGCAGCTTCAGCTTCAACAGCAAGATCTCTTACTAATTTATGATCGCCGTTTAGGTCAGCCATTGCAGATGAAAAATCTTCGCATAACAATCTGTGATTTTGTGCAGTTTGAATTCCAGTTCCTTTATGACCTTTCATAAAGTGAAATACCGCTTGTAAAATATCTGGTGTAAATGAAAGCGTTACTTTACCGGTTTTAGATGGTTTAAGTTTAGATACCATCTTAGTAATAACTGAGTTTGTTTCACTAATAGCATAACACTCATAACCGTTCCATTCAACATTATTATAAAAGTCTCCAGTAAGGTATTTTACAGTGCTTTCTGTAGTTTTTACTTTGTATTTCTTTTTGGTAAGTTCTTTTTGTTTCTCAACCATTTCTTCTTCAAATTTCATAGCTTTTTCGTTATTCTCAGTTAATCCCTGAGTTTTTACTTGGTCAGCTGATATAGGACCGTCATTTTTGATTACATTCATTGTAGTCTTTTCCATATTAGTTTTGTTTTTTTATTTAATAATTATATGAATAGTTTTTAGAAAGTTTCACTCACTTTCAATTGTTTTATATATTCTTTTAGTTTTATTTGGCTTTTCCATCCAATTTTTTGATTATTTTTATTTGATGGTATGATAGATGATTTTCTCTCACCAACCTTTTTCGGTAAGTGTTTTATATTATTAGAAAACATTAGTGCAACCTTGAGTATCGTATGATTCTCTCCGGTTCCTAAAAAGTATTCTTTGTTCCGTAAACTTTTTTTATAGATCTTGTACAATCCTAATGTAATATCATCAACATGAGTAAAGTCTCGTTCTTGATCTCCATCTCCGATGATAGGAATTGGTTCATTATTTTCTACTGCGTTTTCAAATATACCAATTACCGTTGCGTACTTTCCTGTTTTTATATGGTTCTTTCCATATACATTATAGAAGTATGCTATATCATATTGAAGATCAAACCATGTATTATAATTTTTTATTAGTTCTACATTCTTTGATTTCATCCAAGCGTATGGAGAAAGGTTTTCATTACCATCACCAAATTTTGAGCTTGATGCAGAATAAATAAGATTACATTTGTTTTCTCTACAAAATTCAAGAACATTAAACGTTCCTTGCATATTCGAATCTGCAACCGTTTTGATATCTTCAAATGATGTAGTTATTCTAGAGTATTCACCAAAATGAAATACGGTTTTAACATCTCTAAGAATTCTCATACTACGTAAATCTTTACAATCACCTTCTAGATATGTTATCTTTGGGTTATCGATATGATTAGAACGCAATCCAGTAGAATAGTTATCAAAAGATATTATACGTATATCTGGATCGGTGTCAAGTAATGTTTTTATAAGATTAGAACCAACATAACCAGCTCCACCTGTAACTAAGATTTTTGTAGTATCTGTTATACCCATAATGTTATTTTAGATATTATATGAATTATGATAAAAAAAGTTTCCATTTTTTATTGTATATTCCATTTTTTGTTAAATACATCCGTTTGACCGATAGTCATATCGGTTTTAGAAGATTCGTCTAATGTTTTACCAGTTTCTCCTATCATTTCTGCATGATGATTAACTACTGACGGTGGGATTAGTGCATGTAGTATTTTTTTAGATTCTAAAGTCTTTCCATAATCATTATCACAATACCAAAATTCAAATCGCTCATCAAGATCTCCAATGGTTTCATATATACTTCGTTGTTGAAATATACACCAACCAGCTAATTCTCCACGTACTTGATAACCTACATAAGCTTTGTCAGTATGTTCTATATTAGATCCTTGAGTTTGTGGGCACCAAGGACTCGCAGATTTTATATCAGGTCTAGATTCCATAAAGTCCATTATTTCGGTTGACCATATATTTTCATAAGTTAGATCGTTATTACATAAACAAACATATTTAGAATTACCAGCCTTTCTTCCTATATTTAAGTATCTATGATATCCATAACTTACTTCGGGGTGGATTGTTTCTGTGTTTGGTAAATCATAAGTAACATCTTTATTTGTTTCAACTACAAAAAAGTTAAATTTAACTAATTTATCAGATTCAATACAAGATAGAATACCATCTTCGGTAACCTTTCTTAATGCATCGGTTTTAGCCCAGCTAATAATAACCATATCAACTTCATAACCTTTAATTTTATCGTGTGCAAGATGTCTTGTCATAATTTATTTGTTTGTATTATACCATGTATATTTTAAGGTTAATTCTTCGTTAGCCTTTACTTTTTTAATAGTCCTTATTGAAACAGTATCAGTAGATTCTATTTTTTCGCAATTAGGAGTTTCCGAGTGATTTATGAATCCACCTAAAGGAGTTCTAATATATCCGTTTTCAAAATCTTCATTTTTAATATGTGTGGTTCCTAAGAAAACACCATTTGCAATTGTGCAATCATCTTTTGTAAATAAGCCAAGTCCTTCTACTTTGGATTCTTTGATTGTTAGATAATACGGAAGTGGTCTATAAGTCATTTTATGTAGTTTTTATATTTGGCCATTTGTTTTCTAAGACGGTTCTAAATTCTTGATATCTTCCCCAACAGTATCCACGTTCTTTTACTGTTGCACTATGATGGCCCATTGAAGATAAATCATCAGTCATATAAAGAGGTTTTTCGCTTGCATTTACTGCGATGGTGTAGTTAGTTTTCTTATTGATTCTATTCATTTGTGCACAAAAATCTTCTACATATAAATGATATTCACCAAACGATTCTGTATCGAATTTTGCTCCATTTAAGTTTTTCATATTTATTACTAAGAAGCAACAATCAAGAGTATCAACTTCAAATAAATTATCGCTTTGAGACCAATGATAGTTTCTATTATTATCTACGCCAACCATACCTAAACAACCAAAGTCTGGCACATGTTTAATAGTTATTTCTAATTTTTTTAAGAAATCTTTTGGTAATGTTACATCTTCATGGGAAAGTATTAAGTAATCTGTTGTGCATTGTTCTAAGATATCATTATAGTTTTCTGCAGGAAATTTCTTATCTGATGTTGTTATTATAGAATAGTCTCCGTCTAAATTATCTAAACACGCACCTAAATGATATTCATTTATTTCTTTGTTATGTTTTATATACCCAAATGTGTACTTCATTTAATTACTAACTGTGTTAAGTGAATGATATTCTATTACTAAGTCGTGGAACATTTTGAAATACTTTCTTATATCTTGTTGATTTCCTTTGAATACTTGTGGCTTATCTTGAACATCATTTGCAATCCATATTTCAAATCCATCTGGCATCTCTCCATAACGATCAAAATAAGCTACGCTATAAGCAGCTCCTTGCATTTTATAATTTTCTATCCATTCTTCTCGTTTAGGTTTGCTAGAACTTTTATAATCTACAATTTTTAATTTTCCATCTATTCTAGCGGCTTTATCTAATCTACCTGCATAACCTCCTCCACGTCCTGACCACACTGCTTCTTCTTGTAATTCTAATTTTTCTACTCGATTAAACAACCCGTAATTAAGCATTTTTACGAATAAATTTTTACCTCTCTCTTTGTTTTCTGGACTAATCTTGGACATTTCAGGATTGGCTAGTACATCTTCGAATGTTTTCTTTAATATACCACTATCATCCTTTTCATTCACTAAGAGGTACTGATAACGCTCATTTAATTCGTGCATAAATGTTCCTCTATCACACCCATTCTTTGAAATTTCGTTTGCCTTTTCTTCTCCTACTCGTTTTTTCCAACGTTCTATGCCTGATTTATCAGTCATTTCTCCTAATATCGTTGTTACTGATGGTAATTGAATATCTTTGTTTATGATATAATATCTGCCCTTACCGTTAGGCCCTGTAGTTGTTTTCATATAATTATATTAAAGAGGATATCCAACCGATGATTGAATTTCCTGTAGTATTAAAAATAATAGAATTGATAGCTAAATAAATGATTGTCCATATAGATAATTTTAATATCCATCCTAAAAATTTCCAAATGGTTAAACTTTCTTTATCAGTTTCTAATGTTAATAAATAAGCAAAGGAATCTGGAACATCGGTAATGATATTATACTCTGGGTATAAGATTTCGCTAATACCTAAAGACACTGTAAATTCATCAATTTTTCTTAATTGATCGATTAAAAATGTTTGTCTAGCTTGTTCATGTTGTTTGTCATATAATTCTTCGGGTATGTTAATAACTGTATATAGTCTATAAAGTTTATCATATCTAATTTCTGGATCGTTCTTCTTAAACATTTGTTGTATCCCTACTTCCTTACAAACGTTCTTCATAATATACCAATCTTTTAATTCTTGGTAAGTTGATTTAGGCCAATCGAAAGGTCGGATTAGCCATTTGAAAAAGTCGAAAAATGCGTTATCTTTTTGTGCCATAGTTTTGTAATTTAATTATATATTCTGATAGTTTTTAAGTCCTGATTGTAAAATTCGTTTACCTCTCGCAATTCTATTTTTAATTGTATGTAAAGGTAATTTATGTTTAAGAGAAATTGCGTTATATTTCATTTCGTTTAATAAACGATCTTCTACAATTTCTTTATATAAAGGATCTAGATTAGATATCGCTTCTTTAATTGCGATTTGAACTATTTCTTGTTCCTTTTCTTTTTCTTCTCTTGTTAGAAAATCATCTTCAAAAGGTTCTTGATCTGTATTATTAAAAATTAACGTTTCGGATGCTCTTGAATTATCACCATCATAATATGAATCGAAAACGGAGAATGGTGTAGTTGCTGCTCGTTTTTTTCTCCTTAAGTGCATGATAGCTTCATGGTATGCTATACGATAAATCCAAGTAGATATATGAAATTCTGGTTTATATTGTTCTATTTTATTATATACAATAGCCATTGTCATAGAGAATAAATCATCGGATGCTTGATTATCTTTAACTATTTGATTGATATAATTTTTTAATCCTGGTTTAATTCGATGATAAAGATCGTTGTAAATCTTTTCTGATTTTGTTTCGGCGAATTCTAATCCTAATGTTTTTAATGTCATACTGTTTTTGTTTTTGTTTATTATTGTTTTAATTATTATAATATAAATATAATACTTTTTGGTGGAATAAAAAAACTTTTAGTCACTTATTTTTCATTTATTTTTCAAAAGTTATTAACAATTTTCTTTTGCCATCTCTATCACTTCAGTTAATGATTCTAATGATACTGGAGCATAACTCCATAAATCACAATTTGAATTAAATCTTAATTCTTTTTGCAACTGAGCTTTGTATCGTTTATCTCCTCCATGTACATGCATAGCTCCATGTTTCTTACCTGGCCAATCTTTTAATGGCCATGGAGAAAGTACCCATTCTAAACTTTCTATAACATATATACTATTATCGATAACTTTTAGATTATCAAAAACATCTACAGTTTCCATTAAAGCTGAATCATAAGTTGATGGTAAGAAGTTTATATTGCCATTAAGATTAAGTAATGCATGTTCTGCCGAAATAATATCCCATGCAAAATTACCCAAATGATATACTATATCGTTAGGGTTTACTTTAGCATTCCATGCTTCTATAAGATGTTTTTGCATATCGTGAGTATTATCAAAACCACGCTCTTTAGCTTTAGAGTACCTTCCAAAAAAAGTATCTGAGATTACATATATCATCGTTGCCATCTTTTACCTTTTCTGTATTCTGCTGGATGCAATCTACATTGTTCTGAGTAAAAAACCCTTTCCATTCCTGTGTTAGTCTTTACTGTATATGCATTATTTGTTGGATGGTATTGATCTCCTTTATTATGGCAGCTCTTCAAATAAAATTTGGACGTGGTTTTATAACCAGCGACCATAACTCTTTTGCCAATATGTTCGCCCTTAAGTATAGACGAATCCTTTATATTGTCGTATGCACAATATGAAAATCCTGATGGAGACTTTAACTCCATTGTAGTGAAATGTTCTTTTGCCATTAAATAGACGTTTTAACCTTGATTACTTTATTAACTTTATAGTTATATGAACACAAATCAACTTTGTTTCATATTTTATTATATATCTTAGAACGTAACTTTATCTCCGCCATACTGACTAGCAGATTTAACAGTTAACGTTTTTGTAGTAAGTTCATTCATTGATTTACTCACCGCTTTTCCTACCGCACTTGCAATAGATTTAGCCATTTGATTACCACCACCACCTTTTTTCTCAGTTCCTGTTTGTGCCTTTCCATCACCGCTATAATCGTTAGCTTTTCCAAATGGATCTCCAGGTAAAAGAGCGTTTCCAACCTTTTCTAAAACAGTTAAATTGTTTTGTTGTTCTTGTATTATCTCCATAACCTTTTCTGCAAGTAACTCAAATCCTCGTTCAATTCCATCACCTAAATTTTTACCCATCATATCCATACTATAATTCCTTTTACTAATTGCAGCTAAGTGAGCCATAAGTCCTTCAACCATTTGTAATTTTTCTGGATTAAAACTATTAACAGCCACTGCGTAACGTTCCATACCGGTAGCAGTATCGTTCATTCCTTTAGCCATCAGTTTCCACATAGGAGCTACTCTTGCAAGAGCTTCTACATTTTTAGTAAATTTACCAAATAATCTACTTTGTTGCCAAGCTCCTTTATAAACTCTTGGATTAAACAAATTAGCTAAAGCCATATGCCAATTAGTAAATGTTTGAACCACTTTATCAGTCATTTTAAGATCCATCCATTTTCTAAATGATTTAGACATAATAACTAACATTTTAGATACGATTGGTATATGATGATAAACATTAACCATAGCATCTAAGTTATCCATGATTTGAAGCGAATACTCTCTGAAATACTGTAAAGTAATGTTAAACATTCTAAGTGTTATTACTAATCTTCCTGTATAGTTAGACCATCCTTTAGAAAAGGCAGTCTTAAATCCTTCAGTTATTTCTGCTAATTTTGCAAGTATAATAGGAGTATGTCTATAAAGTATCATAAGATGTCTTTGGAATATAGCAACCTTTAATGCAGCCTTCGTAAATGTTTTTACAACAAGAGACCAAGACCAAGTAAGAATTCGGGTATGCATCATTAACATAGGATCTACTCCTATTTTAACCATCTTATTAAAGCCTCTTGCAATTGATTGTAAATTCTTTAATATCTGAGGTGTATGCTCATACAATGTTGGTAGGTGTTCTTGTGCAAATCCCATTTGCCAAGCAGATCTAACTAAACCATCGATAACAAATCTCCAAGATCTCATAAGAACTGCCATAGGGACTAACATATTTGGATCTATACCTGCTTTATATGCCTTTGAGAAGCCTTTAGCTATATCTACTAATGCCTTTGAAATTTTAGGTGCATTTTCATAAACAAGTTTCATATTTTTCTCTTGTCCAGCAATCATCATTGCCGCAAATGTAATTCCACTCACTGATGTTGTAATAATAGATCTAATAGATGCACCAGCTTTTGCAAGACCTCCACCAGTTATAGTCGTTACTCCAGTCATTACCATTTTACCCCTTCTAACTTCGTATGTAGGAAAGGTTAAATTAGCCATTGATTGTATACCTTTAGCCAATGCAACCATAACATCACCAGCACCGGATACTGCTTTAATACCTTTCTGTGTATAATTATTAGCAAAGAACCAGGTTCCTTTTGCTTGAGCCTCACCAACATCACCAAATATACCAGCAGCTACATTTATAACCTTTCTCATGTTTTGAGTAGCTTTCTTAAAATCTGAATTAGTCAGTGTTTTTCTACTGATTTCTTTTAACTCCATTACTCCATCTTTATTCTTCACCATACCGTATGTAGAAACGGTAAGATTTGCAAAGTTTTTTAATCCTATAGATAATTGTGATATTATTTGTCCAGAACCAGCTAACGCTGCTACACCTTTTCTGGTATAGTTATTTGAAAAGAACCATCCACCATCAGCCTCAGCTTTACCAACTGCTGCAAATACATCTGCAACGTTAGATACAACGCGTCTTATATTATTTGTTGCCGATGTGAAGTCTCCTTCTGTCATAGGAGTACGAGCAATTTCAACCATTGTCATCTTTCCATCAACCTCTCTCATTTCCCATTGAGAAATAGTTAAATTTGCAAAATCTTTAACTCCTTTTGCTAAACCAACTAATACTTCTCCAGCTCCTTGAAGCGATTTAACACCTCGTTTAATAAGTCCACCACCAAAAATTGCATCATAAAAAGAATTACCACTAGATTCTCCTTTATCTAATTTTCCTACGAATGCAAATGGTTCGGCAATAGAACTAATAACTTTTCCCATTCCATAAGCAGCCATATCAAAATCGGATTCGGTCATTGGTCGTTTTTCAACAACTACTAATTCACCTTTAGATTCATTAAATTCATATATAGGTACATTCAAATTAGCAAAAGCTTGTATACCTTCTGCTAAATTAGCAAGTGTGTTTCCTGCTCTACTTAAAGATATAGTACCTAAGTATAATTCCCAAGGATCAACATCTATACCCATTTTCTTTTGACGTTTTTTATCACCAACTAAACCAAATGCACTTATTATAGAACCCATTACGAATTCTAAAGCCTTTCCATCTTTCTTTTGGAAATTTGCTTTTTTGAATGTTAATAATGCAAGTGAAATTGGTAATAACGCTACGGATGCTAGTATAAAAGCAGGGATTGCAATAAACATGAACGCTGTTCTAGCAGCTAGCTTAGCAGCAAATTTAATTCCGGACATTATACCTCCAGGCATAGGACCACCTAAGAAACCAGTAACTATAGATCCTAACGCACCTTCTAATAATGCTCCATCTTTTTTCTGCCAATTTGCTGTCTTAAATATAAGTAAAGCACCGGATATCATAATAATTGGTAAAGCAGCCAGCATCATTACCGCAGCACCTAATGCAATAAATCCAGCTACAACTGGTATTCCAGCTAATGCAAATACTATACCAAGACCTAAAATTAAAGCACCGACCATTGCAATATCCATCCATCCGACTTTTGCACTTTTCCATATAGTCATTGCAAACGCTAAGAATATAACTGCGATAGCTCCTAATAGCATCGCTAAAGAACCTCCCATAATCTGGGATTTGAATATACCAGCAACGAAGAATGCAAGAGCTAATCCAATAACTAATACTGTAACTAAAGCAATAGCCTTCCATGTAAGTAATTGACCTAAGAAATACACAGTAAGTCCTAATAATAAAATTACTAGGGTCATACCTAGTAAAGATCTCATACCTTGTTTAGTTTTTCTATTAGAAACAAATCTAAGTCCTATACTTAATATAAATAAAGTTAACGCAAATACCACTGCACCAATTAAAATAAATGGAGCTAAAAGTGTTACTGCAACCATAGCTAGTGAGAATAAAAATATACCTCTAGCCAATGATAATATAGCTCTTATTGCTTTTGCTTGTTTTCTTGCTCCTCTACCAACAGCTCCCATTGCCCACATTAGTAACCTAACAGTAAAACCAAATAATAATGCTCCTATTGGAGCTATTAATAAGAATGGTATTGCTATCACGATGCTTATTGCGAACTTTAATATATTACTAGCTAATCCTTTTAATAACATAGTAAAGGTTTGTGCTTCTTTTACAGAAACCTCCTCAAAAAATCCTTGAATAGCTTCACCAATACCGACTAATAAACTTTTAATGTTTTTAGCAGCCTTAGGTGACATTTTCTCAGCAGATTTTACTAAAGCAGATATCCCTTTAGCCATTTCACCGAAGAATTTAGAAAAGTCTTTCCATTCACTAGCACCAACTACACCGGTTTCGCTCATTCCGGCTAAGTCGGTTTCTAGTTTTTGTCCTCTTACTTCTCCAGTCTCCAAAAGACTTTCGATGTTTTGGAGAGTTCCTAAAATAGCAGTGTTTATATTCTGTTGCTGAGCCATTTAGTCATTATACTATATTTTTAAGTTAGAAGGCATCGATGGGAATGAAGGTGAACTCATATTAGGCATTTTAGGCATACTTCCGCTAGACATATTACCACCTTGTGGCATATTGCTTGGCATCATAGACCTTGATTTAGCCATCATAGAGCTCTGTTCTTCTTTCTGTTGTTCACCTTGTCCTTCTTCTGCATCTTTCTTTTTCTCTAATATATCTATTAGATTCTGTAGTATATATTCATATTCATAATACGGCATTACCATGACTTCACTTGGTTGTAATCTCAAGTGATATAACAGTTGAGTAATGGTCTTAAAGTAGTTCTCCAGCGATATCTGAAACAACGAAAAGAGACTTGATTCCTCTGGGAAATGATATTGGTGCATGGATCTCCGCTCCACAAGTCGTGCAAGTTGAGTGCACTTTTTCATCTACCCCAACTCTTATCATATCTACTAATGAGAAATACGTTGAATACTTAGTTGCATCCCAACGTTGAAATTCTACTTCTAACTCTTGTATCTTTTCGGTATTAAAGCCTCTCCAAGATTCTACGATATATGGCAAAATCTTAACGAATCCTTGATCTAACTTTTTTCGTTGACCTGGTGTTTGTGTTCTGTCTTGGATATATTTCGTAATAACTCTCATAACACCAATTGTCGGTGGTCTAAGTCTTAAACCTCCAGAACTTTTAGTTAGTACATTAAATTCCTTAGTATCATAATCAAAATACTTCATGATTTTATCATCAACCTCTCCAGGTCTTAAATTTTCATTAGAGAAGTCTATTCCATTAGCAGCTCCACATTCTTCACATTCACAAGGAACGTTTAGTTTATTTTCACCTTTAACGAAAGTCAATTCTCTAACAGATAAAACTGCATGTATTCTATCTTCCTCTAACAAATCCTTAAAGTTAGAAATTTTTCCAGGTATATTAACATTTACACATGAAGACATGATATGATTCATCGCCTCATCTATCGAAAATGGATCATCATCTTGTACAATAGAAAATTGTCTAATCTCCTTAACGGTAGCTGGTCTAATAGAAACTTTAGTTCCTTCTGGATAAAAGACTCCTTTAGATGGAAAACCTGCAGGATTTACAATATGCCATCCCATTTTATATTCTTCACCATGATCTTCGTTCTTTTTTTGCCAATCAGAGCTTTTACCCAATGTAGTTGGTGCAGCTTCACCAGCAGTAACTGGATTGTTTTTTTCTGTCTCTTCTGCAGCTTTATTAAACAATCCGCTTTCAGATTCTTTTTCGGTTAGTGCCTTTTTAGCGGCATCTTCGAAATTGTTTTCGTTTTCTTTACTCATTGTTTGTAGTTTTTAGGTTTGTTTTTGATTTGAAATCTTTTAAGATTTTTTTAACGTGTTCGTTAACGAACGATTTTTGTTCGCCTTCGTAATTTTGAATATGATGTAAAATTAAGTCTCTAACGTATGTCGACGTTGCGATCAATCTACCGGTATGCATCGAAGCCGACGTTATTATTCTATTTAATCTTAGTTCATCATCTCCATTAAGAAGGACTTGGATTTTTTTGTCCCTTGCCATAATGAAATTATTTTTTTGTATTAACATATTATAGTAGTATTAGATTATATATCTAAGATCCATCGAGTAATTTACAGCAGATTTGAATCATATATAGTATGTTGAGTAATGTGCATATTTGTATTAAGTATTTATATGTACTATTATAGATGGTGTATCTATTGATCTTATATGTACCATACAAACAACAAAAGGTACCCATTATTATAATGAGTACCTTTATGGGTTATATTAAGGAGTTAAAATTGAAGCAATTAAACCATATCTTCTGACCACCAATCCGCTCTCCATGTCATTTCCAACTCAGCTGGTTCAGCTGTGTCGTAACTCAGCTCTGCTGCAGCGGCCATTTCGGAGCCAGTAGGGAAGCAACCATAAAAGGTTCTTTGCCAGAATATATCGCCTGCTCTATTATAATTTGAAACAACGATAGTTCCTACATAATCTTTTTTAAGACCTTGTTCACCCGTTAAATTGTTATAGATAAGTCTATTCCAATCTCTCAGAGTTTTGTAAACGTATAATTCGTTTGCATCGTTAAGGTTCAAACTAAATCCAATAGCCAAATCTACTGTAGTAGAATCTGGTGCAGATTTCGCATAAGATCTAGTAGCGAACTTATATTTTTGTTCAACTACAGCTTCCATTTTTTCATTGGTAAGTCCACCAATTTTTCTTACATGCTCTAGTAGAATTTCTCCTCCAGAAACTGCAGAAGGAGGAAGGATACTAACTTCGAACAAGTTCTGATAAAATGGTTCGTAATACTTAGTAGCCGCTAAACTATTTGTAAAGTGTGGTAATCCAGGCATAATTTATATCTTTTGTTTGTTTTCTTTATTTATTATAATTTATATATCTCTAATCTCAAGATTTCTTAAGGAGATTGCTCTCCTTAAGAATCTCGAAAATTATTTTTTAGAAGTTTCCAGCTTGTATATCACCGGTTTTTAGAATAGTTACTCGATTAACCAAGATACCCATTCCTCTTACTGGTTCTACGTAAGTGTCGATAATTCCAATGTTACTATCAATAACTTCTGATGTATTGTTAGATGAATCCATAATGTTTTGGAAATCATAAAGACCTCCATCGTTTAGGATTTGAGATAAGAAGTTATCACATAATGTTTTAATTTCTAATCTGTTTTGTGCAGTATTGAACTCCCATCTGTAATTCTTAAGAATTTCAGCGATTCCATCTTCAATGTAGATAAGTAATTCTCTAACATGAATTTGAGATAATGCAGATTGTACATTTTGTTGAGCAGTTTGATTAGCATTAATCACTAATCCAAATCCTCTCTTATTAACAATTGCATTTAGTCCAAATGGTTCAACGTTATCTAAATCAGTTCTATCATAATTATACTCAAGACCTGCAACTCCTGTTCCACTCACTACACCTCTCCTAGGTCCTGCAACGATCGACCATGGTAAAGCCATTTGGTATTTGTCGATGTATAGGTTAGAAATATGAGCAGCCGGTGGAACAAACTTTGTAGCACCGTTTTCTCTTATTCTAAGGTTTGGTGTATAGAATCCACAGTAATTAGCTCCATCAGCAATTCCAGGTAATGAGTAGATATTACTAGGGTTAAGTGACATATTACCACCAGTTGCTATATATTGTGGATTGAATGTAGAAGTAGAATTCAATTTGAATAATGGATTTGTTGAATTCTTAAACTCCTTAATTGAAGGAGCATTAAGTATCGCAAATGCATTTTGTCTATTTTTACATATTTTAGATAACCTTGATTTAGATGAAGGTTCAATTCCATTATTAAATGTATCAACGATATATCTAAATGTAATTGCATCTCTATCTGTTAAGGTTGCTGCGATGTTAGTATTATACATTACATCGAGAATCTTATTCATTTGTATGTTTGAACCATCAGGTTTAGTTCCGGTAAGTGGAACCGTATAACCTGTAAGTGCACTCACTGTATAGTTAGAAATAAATCCATTCAAACTTTTATATCTTTCAACCGCTGTTGGATTACCTGATACATTTGGATAAACATATATAGGATCTTCCGTCGTAATTTCAAAATATGGTGTTGCGCCAGATTGAACAATTGCTTTGTTAATTCTAGTTAAACGTGTTGTGTCGGTTCTAGGATCAATTTTACTATTGTAATCACCACTTCCAGCAACCGTTTCAAAACCTCTTACAAGATATTGTCCAACTTCGATTTTTCCAGTGTATGCTGTTGCACCTCCTGTAGTTCCATTACCTAGTATAACTGTATTAACTGCTGTTAATGCATTTGCAGGTGTAGGGAATACTTCGTTAATATCTCCAGTGAAAGTACTAATAGAAACCGTTTCGTTATAAGTAGCACCGGTTGCACCGTTTTGAGGTATCGAAAGAAATTGATCTACGAAACCAGTCATTCCTGGTAGAATTCCAATAGATGCTCCAGTTGAATAAGTTTCATCTGAATAAGATATTACTCTTGCATTTGCAACTTGGTGTGATAGTACCATATTAACCGAAGAAGCATTAAATGCATCTCCACCGGCCATCGATCCATCAACTCCAGCACCCATACCCCATGTAGGTCCAGCAGCTACAGTTCGTAAATCGAATGCATTAACTGCTTGTATTTGAGCAAAGTTCCATGTAGATGTATTGATACCTTGTATTTTATCTCCAGTAGTAATAGTTCCAGAAGTTGTATCTACTCCTAATTGAGAAGCAGGACCTCCATACATTGTATTATGAGAAGCGCCTATTCCAACCGGATTAACACAATAGTTAATGCTTGGAATAACCTCAATTTTTACTGCAGAACTTGTAGTTCCTACCGCAGCGAACCATGTACTTCCAGCAAATCCTTGTTTGTAACCTAATGTAAAGCATTGACCTAATCCTCCAGCACTTGGACCTGGTAAAGCAATACCTGTATTTGCAGCTTCATCTGTGTGTGCAATTTGTATTTTAAGTAAATCTTTCTGATTAACTGTAGATACTGTAGTTACTGATGTTACTTTTGCATAAGAGTATCTAGCAGCGGTTCCACCAAGTAGCCAACCTTCATAACCGGAAGCTCCAGCAGCAGCTGCTGAAGAAGAAGCACCTGAAACACCTACACTTACATAAGAGTTGTTTGCAACTATTGCTCCAGCAAAAGTTTCGAATGCAGATTGTCCGGCAGTAGTTCCTGATGCCCAATAAGAACCGGCAGTTCCACCTAAAACATATGGATGGTTAGGTCCATAGATATTTAAGATATCGTAACATCCAACCATTGCAGCAGTTGAATATGTAGATGATTGCTCTAATTCAAATTGAGAAGCACCTACTGCTCCACTGTATCCTTCGAAGATATATGGGTTTAATGCAGTTGAACCGGTAACACCCGTGAGGCCTAAGTTATTATTATATACTCGTTGTCTGTATGGTTGATATGCATTTAATGCTCCGTAATAAGATAAGAAATCTATTACTGAGATTCCATGTTCATTTTCTTCCAATCCATGACCAATTAAGTCGATTTGTAAACCATCAACTATTTTTGTAGATCCGGCTGGATTATCGTAGAACCATTCATCGTTCATTGCACAAACAAGACCAGTTCTAGAAGTTTCGTTATTTATTATATCTTCAATAAATAAGTTTGTTCCGTCTTTATCTACAAATTCTGGTAGTAAAGAACCATGGTATTCTGCAAGTGCAGTAACTTCAGGAAGTTGCAATAAAGCAGTTATTCCATCAGTTGTATTTCCAAATGCATCTGTGTATGTAGATTTAAGTCCTTTTGAATCGAAGTATGCTCCATAAACAGGGTCAATTGCTAACGCGCTGTAATTACTAAAGTCTCCTTGAATAATTAGTACTCTAACATTAAAGTCAGAAATTAAACTTGATTTATCTAAATATGGAGGTACCTTTCCAGTTCCGTACCATACCTCTGCCGTTGCATCGTAACCTGACATATCGGATTTTACTACAAATACTGAAATTGTTTTCTTTCCTGTATTTGCTAAATTAAATATCGAAGATCCATTAGGTGCAGATTGTGCATCCCAAGTACCTTGATATGTGTTGATTGCAGATATTACTGCATCGTCATCAATAAACCAGAATTTATCTTGGTTAAAGAATTTTGAAACTGGAGAAGTTGAATTAACTGCTCTGTTTGCAAGATTTGATTCTGCACTTAATGCTCTGAAGTCTGCAGTAACGGTCTCCGTAATGTTCCATAAGTTTAACGCAAGGATAGGTCCTCTATCTAAAGCAGTTAAACATGATCTATGAAAGTAAGATCCTTTTAATTCCAATCCAGTGTCGATTCCGCCATAAACTTCGTTAAAGAAGTTAGCATCCTCACAGAAAATAGGTGTATTGAAAGGTCCTTTATTTGAATAACCAATTACCAATCTGATAGTTTCAGCTGGTATGTTTATCAGTTGACTCTTATCAAACTCTAAACGGTAAACGCCACTTGACTTGAATTGTTGTATATTCGCTGGTAAAGCCATTTTTAATTAGTTTTTTTTATTTTAATTATATATCTCTCGACTATATAGTTTTATTCTAGTCGATTATGTCGTAAATGTTAAATGAATCACCAGATAGGTTTCCACTCCTCTCTAATGTTTCTTCTATTTTATCTTTATATATTTGAGGAATGTAATCAAAAAGTTCTTCTACTGTTTCAGAATAATCAACGGTATCAAAAAAGCTTGTTGCATTAACCACAGTCATCATTAAGTCATCATTTCCTGATTGTGCAGAATATGTGCCATTTTCGTTTCTAGAAAACATAGAAGCTTCACTAATAGTGTTCTTATCTTTAAGTATAACTCTACTAGTTCTTATGTAATTTTTAACCTTAGTTGTTAGTATTCTTTTATTGTCTCTATTTATCTTTATTCCAGGCTTCTTTATAGTACTACCAACTCTGTGTGCATACCTTACTAAAGTCTCTTCATCAAAATCGTTTCGTGTAGGATATAAAGCTATTAAATTATTTATAACTTCTTGACCAAACGCATTATATTCAATTATATTTCTTAAATTTTCTTGATTAAAGATGTTTACACATAATTCATATAGAATCATACTAAAATCTTTTAATGAATGTACGTTAGATCTAAACACACCTATTTGTTCCATCCTAAAAAAATCTGTTATATCACTAGGTGAAATAAGATCTCTATGAAATTTAAGATCAGTAGGTACGATTTTGAATATATTGATAACTGAATAATCTTTACCTACACCCTCTGCCAAATCAATTGAAAATAAATAAAAATCTTGTTTTCCATCTAACATATCGACATCCACATCAGGATCCCATCTTAAACAAGAATAATCTAAACCTAAGTCATCCAAATCATCGAATTCTCTAAATACAAATTCTTTCTCTGTATTTTTAATTTTTTTCATTTCAATAGAACTTAACAATAAAGCAGATGCCGATAAGAATTGATTACCATATTGTTGATTAAATGCTTCGATAGAACCTAAATTAGCAACTTCCTGTTTTTTCCAATCTTCGTCTCTACCAGGAACTTGCCACCAATCTACTCGAAATGGTGCATATTCGTTAATTCCTTCAGAAGCTCCTTGATAAATTTCATGGAACTTATTATACCCATTAGGCGTAGAAGTTATGATAACTCTGGATATCTTAGATGATGATAACGTTGGATAAACGTTCTCGTAAAAAGGGTTAATAATACTAGGCATAATATGAGCAAACTCATCTAAGTATAATAAATGAATAGTAAATGATATACCACCAGTTTTAGTTGTGTTCTGTCCGATAACTCTACAGCCATTATCAAACCTCATCTCCATTACATCCTTTTTCATAACACCTGGTTTCAAAAAGAAAGGAAGATTCTCATATATATGTTTAGTCTTCATAAGGATCTCTTTTGTTGTAGCTCCTTTATTAGACATAATCATCGCATTCTTATCAAAATTAAATAAAGAATACCAAGCTATAAAAATACCTGAACATATTGTTTTACCAATTTGTCTTGCAGCTAAACAAACATTCCATCGATTTTGTTGATATTGTCTAAGCATATCCGCTTGATAATCTCTAACTGTTATCTTTCTAACACCTTCATCGGTCATTGCATGGCAATAGTTATTAGCAAAATATACAATATCCCTTGCACACTTTTTAATTTCTGATATTTCCTCATCAGAAAAATCATAGACGGTATTACCCTTTCTATAATTTATATCTCCTTCGTAAAATGGTGCATTTGGAATTTGATAACCCTTCTCCATAGCTTCGATTGCATGTTGAACCTTATCTGAGTCCCATACAATTCTATTATCATCATTTTCGCTAGGATCTTGAAATTTCTTTACTATACTACTCATCGTTATCGTCGTTAAAATCTATATCTTGTATTTCTTCTTGAATATCTTTCATAAAGTCACGATTACCTCTAGCAGTCTTTCCTTTATCCTTTTGGCTATTTGATATCGTTGTCATATTACTATATACATCTATATCATGCTTTAATTTTTTAGTGTTCTCTTCAGCAGCCATTATATGTAAAGTTGTATGTTTATTGATTTCTAACATAGTCTTTTGTAAGCCACCTAAAACCTCAAACATTCTTGGAGATAATTCTCCACTATCGATGGTTCTCATTAAGGTTTCTATTGAATGTTGCATTTGATTCATCTGAGTAAGTAAAGTAGATAATTGCATTTCACCAATACGTTGTTTCATTTTTACGTATTCATTCTTCTCAATTATTTCTGCACTCAAATATAATTTCATAACAGAATCCATCATTTTCTTAGCCTTTGCTATTGACTTAGTTTGATTATCCATATAATCATAACTATCTACTTGATGAAATGATGGTAAATCTCCTTCTTTAACTATCGGTAAGTTCATACCATCATCTTGTAAAAGGTCTTTAATTGATTCTCTTGCGTCGTCTTTGTTTTCGTCTTTCATATCTAAATTTTTAATTACCTGCCGCTTTCTCTAGTCATTCGAAGTGGTGGTAATGCGTTATCGATCATTTCTGCGTATTGATTATCTCTGACTGTGTATCTATTTAACATCAATGGTTGGTTTTCTTCGTTTATTAGTTCAGTTAGTATTCTAAGGTTTGTTACCTCTAACGGTACTCCCTTTAATTGATAAAAAGATCCTGAATCTACTATTTGTTTATTAAACGTTTTAGTTTCTCCAAACACTAATTTTAATTGCGTAGTTTGTTGTGTGTATGCTGGTTTAGTTGCATCAAATTCCATTTCCCATACATTGCAATTTATAGTTCCGTGTGTATTAGAAACATTAAGTACTAATGCATACCATTTTCTAGAATCTTCTAATACTGTTTTGTTATATTGTTTTGCATCAACTAATAAATCTGGAAATACATTTCCTGGCCATGCTTCTAGGTAATTAGTATTAAATCTAAATATATCATCATTAACCTTTACTTCAATACCTTGTGTAGAATATGTACTAGTAGATCCTATAGAAGTAGGTCCATACTGTAAATTTATTTGAACTCCTTTAGATGGATTCGGTCCTGTTGTTCCAGGTATTCCGTCAACCCAACCATCTAAAATCGTATCATATTTTAGTCCATGCATTGTACTACCAGTTGGATATTCATTTATAGAAGTTGGACCTAAATCTCGGTTAACAAACGAAGTTCTATTAGCCCTAAACCAAGTTATATAAACTCTATCTTCGGTAGCTCCGATACTTACTGGAGTTTTATACACAATAGCATTATCGTTATAGTTTACTGTATTAAGGTCATATGCATATTTTGCAACTATCGTAAAATAATTATTGATATCATGTTTTCTAATATCTAATTTTGCATCAATTTCTGATCTAACAAAATCCCAATCACCAATGTTTATAGTATTATATTGTAAAGGCTTTGTTATTTGTTTGAATTCTAATTCATTGGATTCCTTAAATAAATCATCGAAATTTTCAGTAAGACTATCGGTAAGTGTTTGTGCAGTACTACCAGCAGGTCTCATTACATTATCTTTATCTTGCCATTTCCATAATGCAACTTTATAATATGTTGCGCTTCTCATAAAGTCTTTGAATAAGTAAGCCGATTGTATTTCGTATAATCTATTTTCTAAAGGAAAGAAAAGATAATCTCGTTCTTCTGGTCTTACACAATAACCAAAGGCCTTTTCAAAATCTTCTTTAACAATCTGAACTTCAAATGGTGCTTCAAAATCCATGTCAAAAGGTGTGAACTGAATAGCATTATCAGGGAATACATTATCAGGTACTACAATTCTAACATTTTTTACATCGGTTACGTCATATAACGAGTATTCTTTTAAGATAAAGTCTTTAGATCGTTGATCTGCAGTAGTTTTGAAATAACATACTTGATGTCCAAACATTTCGCTAACTGCTAAAGCCAATTCTCTATTAAGATCTATTGCCGGAGCCATTAAATCATAAACTCTAAAAAGTCCACCATCACAATCAACATTTATTCCTTTGAAATAATCTCCAGTAGGACATATTTGACTTGATGGAGCTTTGTATGGTGTTTCTGGTGCACTTGGAGATAAACTTATCTCAATTGAATCTAAGGTTCTATTTATTGATATAGATGGATCTGGGTTTTGTTGAACTCTTATATACTTAAATTGTAAAGATATGTTTGATCCTGTAGTAAAGTCTGGTGTAGTTAACGCAGATGGTAATGTTTTATTTCCTGCTGAATCGATCGGCATTTGCTGCCAAGCAGACCATACTTGATCATCACTAGACCATCGAACGTTAGTCATTAAATAATCAGTAGATGACACACTAGGTGATTGTGTCTCTGTATAAGATAAGAATTTATCGACTTTATTAAATGCACCATTAAACGTAATGATGAGAGAATCTCCATCTTTATATGTAATGTTGTTCGTAGTAAAGTCTATCTTAATGGTTTCAGTAGCCATATTACGTTGTTTGTTTTATTATATATTCAAACAAAATTATACACTATCTGATGGGAATTCATCTTTTGTTTTGTCTGATTCAGTATTGTTTGGAGCAAAGTTTTCTGATGCAGTAAATCCTAGTCCAGCCATAACGATCCATTGTAAAGAATTAAACAAATGTTCTTGTACTTCAAATCCCCAGAATAAATTAGCTATATACCCAATCATCATAAAGAATAAACAAGTAAATGTACAGAATCTCTTACTAGAGACTTTTCCATTTTTGCTTAACATATTGTGGACAAATCCTGTTTTCGTATTGTTTGACATAATTAAAAGGTTATTTTTAACTATATATCAATCTAGTAAAATAATATGAAGCGCTGAATTATCGCTTTCTAATTTAAGATCTATGTATTGTAGTAATTTGTTTATAGTATCTGCATAGGTCTTTACAAAATCTTCTCCCATACCTTCATGATAATTTATAGTAGATATTAGATCCCTAGAAGACACTTCAATATATGGAACAGGATTAAATTTATTAGGACTCCAAAATTTAATAAACTTAAATAACTTTTGAAATTGCTTAAGTTCAGTTTTAGATTCTACTAATTCTGGTAAATTTATTCTTGCATGTAAAATTTTATAATCAAAGGTTACTGTATCACCAGATTTTCTAGTATAATCTTTATCATTAGAAACATTAAATTTTACAAATCGTAAATTTGAAAATGTATGCACAACACTATGTAAGAAGAATGGAGAAGTTATATTCTTAACTAGCTTTTCTTGGGTTAATCCTCCTTGATATTCTATATCTTCGCTAAATTTATTATTTAGTATTTGTTTAATATCTTTAGTAGAAACAAAAAAATGAGAATTAGAACTACCTACCTTATTAAGCCTTGCACTACGTTTGATTTCATTAAGTATTTTATTATCTGTCCAATTATGGCGATACATAGTAACTTCTACAACTAAAGGATATTGGTTATTCGTTTCTAACATAAGTGTCATATTGTTTTCTTAGCTTCGTGAAATACGATTGCATTTCGCTAGGATAAAGTTTGGTTAAGATATCGAAATCCTTTTTAGAAGTTTCGTTTTTACTTATATACAAATCTACTAATTCAGGAGAATATGTAAATTCCTTAGCCTGTTGTTTTTTAGTTTTCTTTGTTTTAGTATATATCCAACCAGGGACACGTTTGAATCTTGATGTAATAAATTGCCAAGTATCAATAACACCTACACCATTAATACCGTTTCTATTTAATTGTTGAGCTTGTGCAGGATAATTTATAGACATAAAGCGCTGAATCATAAAATGATTTTTAGCCTTATCTGAGTTTTTAATATCTGAATACTTTTTAGGATTTGTAAACATAACCCTAACTAAATCGAATAGTTGCATAGTTTATTTATTATATGAAAAAAATTGTTTATAGATTCCTTCCTCTCTTAAGTTCTTGAGCAGGTTTCTTTTTCCTTGATATCTTTTCGTTTAGATCATTCTGTCTTTTTAATTCTTTGGCTAGTTGTTGATTAGATTCAATTAGACGAGGTAAATCATACTCATAGTATTTTTTACCCATTGGTGTTTTGTGGAAGTCTGGTGTGCTCATAATTAGTCGAATTTTATTCCACCAAAGAATGAAGCTTCGTTAGTGGTAGTTATGTTTTTTTCGTTATTCAAAATTGGTGTAGATATGTTTGTTTTATTTATTTGATCTATCGCATGTATTGTAGTATGTTTTGCATCTTCGATAGATTTTAACATAACATCCATAATTGCAGCAGGTAAAGCTCGGTTATGTAAATACATTAAGTTTCTATTAGCTTCGTATTTTTCAACTAGTTCTGGTAAAGTTTTATTATGAATACCTAAAGTATCTCTAGTTATTTGACATATTTCGTTAATTGTTTTTTGATTAAAGAATGTTGATTCTGTTAGATCGCCATTTTTACTTGTGAATTTTTCTAGAATCATAGTAGCTTTTTTATCGGTTATTCCATAAACTCTTGTTTTTCCAGTTTTTAACTTTTTAACGAATTGATGTAAAGGAGAAACATTATCACCTGAATCGCCGGTTAAAATCTTTTTGAAAACAAATTCTAATGTATCTACTTCCGCAATTTCTACACCACGTAAAACACCTTGTAAACCTATTTTAGTATTACTAGTTAGATCTAAAGGTTGATCAAATATATCGATAGTTTCTGTAGTTGTTTGTGATAGCCATTCGCTAAAACCTAATGGAGAATATAATCGCTTTGAAAATTTATTGTAATATACTGTATTTGTATCGTTTGATTCGTTATTACAAACTAATTGAATTAAATCGTTATCACCAGAAAAGATTAAAGAATTTTTTTCGTTCATATTAAGATAAGCTGACCATGCGAATATAAGATCATCGGCTTCGGCTCCACTAACTCGAGAAATAGTACAACCTAATTTTTTAAGAGATGCTGCGAATTTATCATGTACATCATATATAGCTTTCCAATTTATAGTGTTATCTCGTTTACGTTGGCCTTTATATTCCTTAGATACCGCATTTGGAGATTCATTAGATTCTGGATAAAAATCCTTTCGCCATGAAGATGAATCTATGCAATAAACAATTCCATCTAATACTGGAGCAAATCGCCTAACTTCGTATGCAAAGTCAGTTGCTAATTTGTTTATTAAAATATCTGCATCCTTTTCTGGATCATCGATAAAATTTAGTGCACCTTTATTTCCTTTAATTCTACCAGAAATAAAGAATGTCTTATGTAAGAAATAATTACCATCTACTATTAAAGTATACCTTTTCATTATAATGTTATTTTAATTTTATATGACGAAGTTTTGCAAAAGTTTCTATTTAACGATCTGTTGTAATTTATAAACCAATGATAACATAGTTACTACTGGATCAATTGCAAATCTAGATTCGTATGAATGTTTGTTTACTTCATAACATATTTCACCTAAATTTTTAATTTTTGCAGGATGTTCGGTTTGAATATATTCTACAAAATCACTTCCTAATGATTTAATTACATCATCAACTCTATGACCATATGTTCCTACTAAATACTGATAATTTTTATGAGATGATGCCATTTCAGAAAATATCATATCGAACAAATCCTTAAATACTCCATGGAATGTAGTTACATCGGTTAATGATATTTTGCTTATTCCTTGAGCGTGATATCCTTGTAATACATTAATTGTATTTCTTAGATCTGGAAACTTCCTTTTAACTAATTCTAATAAAGCATCCTTTTCGATTTCCATTCCTTCTAGTTTGCAGATTTCGTAAATTCGCCTAAGATACATTTTAAGAATTTCTGTTTCTTCAACATCAGTAAAGTCAAAATTTATACATTCAAATCTAGATTGTATATTATCTGGAATCTTATTAAAATAATTACAAGTTGCTATGAATCTTGCACTCATATGAAATTGTTCGATAGTTCCTCTAAGCGCTTTCATATATGCATCAGATACTCCATCGAACTCATCTAATATAACTACTTTTAATTTACGTTCGCCATCAAGTAGAGATAGAGTAGAACAAAACTCTGATATCTTAGTTCTAACCGTATCTACACCAGTTTCGCTAGAACAATTAATGTACATATATGGATGGCCATTTGCAAGTATTTTTGCAGAAGAAGTTTTTCCACTACCAGGACCACCATAAAAGAGCAAGTTTTGATAGACTCCTTTATCTAATTTTTTGTATATTCTTTCTGGAACAATTAAGTCCTTTAATTCTTTTGGCCGATATCGCTCGGTCCATAAAAGTGTTTCTAAATGAGTCATATTTATTTTTTGTATTTATTTTCTATGTAGCAAATCATAGCTCCTACTGCAGCGGATACACATATTACGCACCATAGAATTCCGCTTATTATTATTATTGTGTCCATGTTATTTACTTTAATTATTATATGTTAAACTTTTTCAATTGTTTCAGTGTTATTAGCTCCAAGAATAAAGTAATTCACATTTGTGATTGTAATTACCTTGCTCCATTTTTCTGTAATTATACATGATGTTTTTCCATCCGAACTCGATTTGAATTTCTTTATCAGTTCCGTTTAATTTGAATGATAATTGCTTAAACGTTTTTGTGTTTGCGTAAAACTCTAATGTAATGAATCCTAGTGCAAGTGCAAATCTCGAGCATTTTGTACCTCCACCGCATGTCATATTATCGGGATTGTAATTTATACCAAATTGAAGATAACCTCCTAAGAAGGAAGTGTGAGAAAGATTGATGATTGTTGAAATTGTTTTTTTCATGATTTGTTGTTTTTGTTTTATTGTTATTATGAGAATGGGTTAAGTTTATTCCAATGCCTTTGTGGAATACCTATGTAAATACAAGATACTCCCATGAATAAAGCACACATAAAGAATGCCATTTCGTTAAGTGGATCTTGGAAAGATATGTAATTTTGTAAAATTCCTTGCGCTGTTAAATATGCAATGTAAATTGAGAAGATTCCTCCGATGAGTGTTAAAAGATTTTGATAAGCTGAATTCATAAAATTTGTTTTTTATTGTTTTAATTATTATAATATAAATATAATACTTTTTGGTGGTAAATAAAAACTTTTGATCACTTATTTTTCAAAAGTTATTAACAATTGAATGTTAATTCCAATCTTTTTCGTATTTGTACCAGTAATCGCTTCCTGCTGAATAAAGAAGTGAGGATTTGATCCATTCGTTAAGTTTTTGAAGATCATTAGCACAAATTAAGTATTGAAGATAAACTAAGAAGGAATCTTCCATAATTTGTTGTTTAAGTGGATCGGAAATATCTGCATGTTTATTTCCATCAAATATAGATTTGTTTATACCGAGTCTTATATTACCTAGTATAGCATCGCATATACGTTCATTATCATTGAATCTCCTTCCTTCATAATACATATAATCAGGTTTTTCTGCCGAAATCCATTCGTTAGATTTTTTGTACTCTGAGATTGCATCGATAATATCAAGATATTGATCGGCATTTACAATATGTTTAGGGTATGAAGTTATGCAATGAACATCGACTATTACATCGGTGATTAGTGATTTGATTTTAGCCATAGTGTTTTGTTTATTGTGTTATTGTTATTATAATATAAATATAATAAAAATAAGTGGAATAAAAAAACTTTTGATCACTTATTTTTCAAAAACTTATTAACAACTATTTTCTTCTTAGGTATAAGATTACCTTGCTTATCCCTAGACCACTTATCTGGATCGATAAGAGGATTAGTTATAATCTTTGTTTTGGGTTTATTTCTCTTTGGTGTCAAAATTTATTCCGCCGTGTTTATCACCTTGAGATTTAGACCAATCAAATTCTCCAGTGAATTGAGTAGCCTTAAAGGCTTTAGAAGGACTCACAACAATACCTAGTCTATCCATGAATTTTCTATTTGCTAATACTGGTGTGCTTTTAGCCGTTCTATCTACAATTGAAATAGGAACTTTAGGAACTAGTTTTCCAGCAAATACTAAATCCCTTTCTATTATCGGTCTTTTCATTGTCTCACCATGAGTATCCATAGGCTCTGAATATCCAACTATTTTATCTCTGAATTTATTATCTCCAATTTCCCAATTAAGATATTTACCATCTTCTTCAATTTTATCTCCATGAAATGCCATCCCTTTAGCACCATTACCGGTATCCATCTTTACCACCAATTCTCCAACTCCAGGTAATGTTAAACATTCTCTATAACCACAATTGATAGTTGGATAAGTCCAATTATCTTTATTTAATACATAGTCCATAACTTCTCCAACAACATTAATACCAGTTGCTTCTGTAATACCTTTAGTTCCTGGTGAAGCGTTAACTTCTAATATATATGGTTTTTTAGTTTCTTTGTCTATAATTAAATCTACTGCACACCATGCACAGTCAACTGCTTTAGCGGCACCTTTAGATATTTCTTCCATTTCTTTAGTTAACTTAATCTTTTTAACGCCTCCACCAATAGAATAATTAGTTCTAAAATCTTTTTTAGCTGAAGTTCTTTTCATCGCTGCAACTATTTCAGAAGATTCATCATCGGGACTAAAGAATTTCCTAGATAATACTTGGATTCTAACATCACCATCTGCAGGTACCTTTTCTTGTAAGAGTACTTCATTCTTTCCGCTAGCTTTCCATAAAGTTTGTAATACAGAAACCAACGATTCGTAAGAATCTACCTGAGAAACTCCTATACCTTGAGATCCTGAAAGAAGTTTTACAATAACTGGAAATTTTCCACCAATAGTTTTAAGCGCTAAATCAACTCCTTCGACATCGCTAATGATTGTGTTTTTTGGTGTTGGTAATCCAGCAGCTTCTAATATAGTATTAGTTGTATTTTTATTTTCACAAATCATTGTAGGTTCAAGGCCATTTACACAAAAGAAGTTTGCCTTTTCTAAATCTTGTAATAATTTTTGAGTGTATGTTGTAGATACTACTCCTCTTCTTGCTATTACAACAGTGTTTAATCTATTAATTGCGAATGGTTTTGTTTTAGCATCGCCTATCTTAATATCGTTTCTCTTATTTACGTATTCTTTTATATGAGATGTTTTAACATCTAATGCATTACAAGGAATTCCTCGCTTATTGCATTCAGATTTTATAGAGTCTACTGTTGTAGATTTCGAGTCTAAATTAGACAAGATAACTACTTGAACTTTATTCAATGATAAGGCTTCTGTTATCATTTGGTATTTTTCGAAGTGTTTCATTTATTTTGTATATATTTAAGGAATGTTTTTCTATCTCTATTTATTAATCTTTTACAAAGTTCAGCAAATTCTACTGAATTTTCTAAAACTAATTGACTTATTTTTTTCTCATCTTTAACGTATGCCTTATAGCATTTTTTACATGTAAAATTCTTTGTAGAAAAATCTTCCATTTTAGATTTTATTTTACATTCACAATAAGAACATTTCCAAGGAACTATTTTTATTTCATCTATAAGAATTTTTCTATCTTTAACTTCTCCATCAGTAGGATCTATAAAGTATTTGCTTTTATTTTTTTGTATATTTTCTCTATCAATAAGACTAAATAAAAGATGTACAAAATTATCATCTTTACAATGGTCCTTTATAAATTCATGTTTCTTTAATACCTCTTTATAAGTTGGTTTAAGTCCACGTAAAACAATACCATGTCTAGTTGGATTTTTACCAGCCTTACTTCTTGTTATTTTCATTTTATACTATATTTACCTATAAGATCTTTTAGTTGTGTTATAGCTTTTGCATATGATTGTGTAGGTGCAAGCTCCCATGTGCCATCTTTACCTATAACTCGTTTTTCAAACGATTCCCAAGTACTAACCGCTGCAGATTCTCCAGAATCATATAATCTTTGCTTATACTTTTTAAGTTCTGCTAATTCTTTATTATTATCTGCACTTTGTTCGAGTTCAGCTTGATGATTCATCTTATTATTCTCTTCGTTCATTGCCGAATTAAATTTAGATCTAAAACTTTCTTCGGTTTTTGTTTCTTCTTCTTCACTATCATCAGCCTTTTTATCAAGAATTTTTATGTTTTTTGCTGGTAAGTTAACATCTGGATACATAGGATCTTGAGGATCCTTTAATTCTATTTTGAATAATTCAGGATCTCCTGATCTTCTTGGCATATCTCCTTCAGGTTCTCGTTCGCCTTCTTTGAAAGACTTAGTAACAACTCCCTCAGCTCCATCTAGATGACTCATATCGGTTCCTGAGAGATCACTCAGTATAACCGTTTTGTTTAATAATGTATTATCATTACTACTTTTTGCATCTTTATCTTCTTCCGTTATTTTCCTAAGCTCAGCTTCTAAAATTGCAATTTTGAATTTTGTTGTAACCGAACGGTGTTCTGTTTGTAATTTATTAATCTGAGTTTGTAGATTAGCAATTTGTTCTTCCTTACCCTTTGAATCGCCTGATTGTAAATTAGCGATTTCTTTATTTAACTCAGCGGTCTTTTCCGTATTCTTTGCTTTTTTATCCTCAGCATCTTTAGCTAATTTTGCAGCCACCTTATCCTCAGCTTCTTGCTTTTCTTTATCAGATGCATCAACCTTTTTCTTTTCGTCTTGGAATTTTTTATCTCCTTCTGCAGCTTTTTTATCGGCTTCTTTAGCTAATATATCTAATGATTCTGCTCGTTTATCATCTCCCATTTTTTCAATGTTAGACTTTTTCTGTTTTATTAGATCCTTTTCTAATTCACCTTTTACCTTTTTAGTAAATCCTGATTTCATACCAAGAGCTTTACCAGCTAAACCAGCAGCCTCCTTACCTCCATCTTTAGTTCCACTTACTCGATCAGCCTCATCTGCTAAAGCTTGAATTTCTTGCTTAACGTTCTCTTTCTTTTGCTTACCGATATCATCTATTTTTTGAACATCACTAGCATCTCCCTTTGGTTGGCCTCTTTCCTTTATCTTATCAATTTCTCCTCGAAGATCATCTATCTCGTCCTTTAATTTTGATTTCGTTTCTTTAGTAGATCCATCAGCGTATTCTGCGTAATCTGCCTTTCTTTTTTCTAATCTCTTTTGTTCAGATTCGAGTTGTTTTTTTATTCCTTCTAACTCCTTTTTAGCAGCTTGTAATTTTTTATTAGAAGATCCATCTTTAATCTTTTCTTTATTATCTTGTAATTTAGATTTTTCTTTTGCCCATTTTTTACCAGCCGCAGCCTTTTCTTTCTTATCTCCTTTGAAATCTGCCATTTTATCAATACCTCCTTGAATTTGTTTATCAATTGGTATTAATTCCTTTTCTATTTCCTTTTCATCAGGTCTTGCATCTTTAACTGCGTTTTGTGCTTTTTGTAAATCTCCTTCAGGTCCATCATCCTTTTTATCTTCCTTTTCGGTTTCTTCTTCTTTCAAACTTTCCTTTGCTGGTTTTACTGAAGATTTTGCTTCTGGGTCGTTATATGTTTTAGGATCTAATTCATATAATAACTTCTTAGTATCATCAAGTTTTTGCTTAGCTTCCTTTTTATCTTCATCCCATGTTTTATCAACGTTCGTTAATTCTTCTTTCTTATTAGTTATAGTTGTTTCAACTTGTCCTGTCTTATCAGTAACTTCATCTTTAGTTAATTCAGCTTTTAACGCTTGTTTCTCTTGCCACGTTTCTAAATCAATATCAGATTCATCTCCCTTTGCTTTATATACATTAGTCCAAGCCTTTTTGATCTTTTTCTTTTTACCTAAAAAGTTTATGTATGCTCCCATACCAACAGCACCAGCTAGTCCAATTGCTGCAGTACCTTTAATAAGATCATCAATCATTGCTAAATGGTCATCCTCATTAAGGTTTTCTTCATTGACTGATTTATCAAAAATAACTTTATCAAATCTTGATTCTTCTAATAAATTATGTTTTAGTAAAGATTGTTTTAGACATGAAATGGATTCGGTCGTGAATCCTCCGCCTGATAGTAATAATATCTGTTTAAGTGCATCTGATAGTTCGGTATGATTAAGTCTTTCAAAATCTTCTTTTGAATATCCTGATAAACGTACACCAAAAACCGCTTCATTTATATGATTGAATGAATTTCTAGAAATAATTTTCATTGAATGTCTTTTTTGTTTTATATTACTATATATTCGTTACAAAAAACAAAAGGTCTCCCGAAGGAGACCTTTTGCATAATGTAAATTAGTGTAATGATGTATTACGTTATTGATTGCTCAATTACGCAAGACCACCACCAGCTAAGATATTATCACCATAAACAACACCGAATGATAAGTACATAGTTTCAGGATGGAATCCAGCCTCAACTAATGCATATCTAGATTTCACAGCGATTTTCGGCGCCATTGTTCCTTCAGCAATAGTTTGTACTGATTCAGCCATTAAGTATGGCATAAATACAATACCTGGAGAGTTTCCGTCACCTTTTCTACCTACAGTCACTCGAGTATCACCCCATGACATTAATGGATCTACGTAAACAACCAATCCAGCTAAAGTACCGATAGGGTATAATGAGCCAGTTTGTTGGTTTAGTGTATTCATCAATGGTGCAGGAACGAATCCAGCACAATCTTGAAGTGCAGTACCAAGTTGTCCGTTAGTTACTACGAAAGTAGCAGGACCTCTTCTACCTCTGATCGCAATCATATTTGCAGCAGCTAAACATTTAGACATTACTTTACGTTGTCTAGTATGTAAGTTCTCTGCGTTAGAATTAGTTTCAGAGTTGTTTATAACAGGATTAGAAGATGCACCAATACCAAACGCTTGTAGTCCGTTACCTTGAGCAGTATCTAATGCAGTTGCACTAGCACCGTAAGTTCCATATACAGTCGAATAAGTTGTAGCACCTAATATAGATCCAACCCATAGGTTGAATTGTACACCTTGTGAAGCAAAAATACCTTGAGCATTAGAATAACCTAATCTTCTTACTCTTCCTAAGATGTTTCTGTTAATTGATTGAGTCAATTCGTTAATAAGAACTGATTCAACTTGAGCAACAGCATCGATACCGAATTGTTTTAAGTCTTGTACTTGCTCTCTAGTTACTGCAGCAGCAACTTGGAAAGTTTGTGCTTCAACAGATTTGTTGAATAAACTTAAATTCATTACGTTATCTACAGTACCCTCACCTTGTACTCTTGACATTGGCTCAGTAGAACCAGTGTAATCGTTAGATGAGAATCCTTGAACATGATCTTCAAGAGCTTTTACTAATGTTGCATTTCCTACAGAAATTGCTACACTACCGATACCGGCAGTTGCAATACCTCCAGAGAAAGTTACACCAGTTGCAGTTCCGAATAAGTCAGCGATTGATAATCCTGCAGTAAGAGAGTCAACTTTGAAGATTGGGTAACCGTCAATTCTTGATTGTCCTACAAAAGTAACAGTTCCACCAGGAACGTTACCTACAGCATTAAGTCCACCAACTGTTCCTTTAGGTACACTTCCAAAAGAAGAAGCTCCCGTCGGCCAGTCTACTTTAATAAGTAGTGGCATGTTTGGTGCATCTCCAGCTGTTGTAGCGTTAAATGCAGCAGTTTGTCCGGTTTGTGGTACTTTACCACCGCCGTAGACGAAGTCTAAATAAGTAAGCACTCCCATTGGTCCATTCATTGGTACAACTGGTACAAGGTCTAAACCTACAGTCTGAGCAGCAACTTGCATAGCAAGAGGAAGCAAAGTGTAAGGCTTATCACCAGATCCAGTAGTTTGAGTAGCGAACGCAGTCTGAGCTCCAGGAGGAGCTGGGAAACGTACGGCACCCATACCATTAACAGAACCTACAGTTGCAGTCGAATTATTCTCGTACAACTCATGGTTATGACAATACTTAGACATCCATTCTAGTTTAGATCTGTCTTCAATTCCAGTAGTGCTCTCGATAATCGGAGTCCACTTAGAAAAAATTTCAGATTCATTAATTAAATTCATAATTGTCTAATTATTTTTTATTGGGTTTGGTTTGTTGAAGTTTTTAACTTCTGTTAAAGCGTTTTTTAAGCCCCTCTGTAACAGAGTCCATGTAAACACCTTGTGTTTCATAAGTAGATGATTCACTTTCGTTAACCATTTTCTTAGATTCATCAATTTGTTCAGATGGGTTTGAACCTCTTAAATCTCGTGTTGCCCAGAAGTGATCGATCTTGTACTGTGTATCAAGATCTCTCATAGTTGCTTGAGCTTTGATAGAATTTTTAGAATCCTCATTTAAGGACTCCCAAAGACTATCGAATTTCTCAGGTCTACTTTCTAACCAATCGATTTTTTTTATAGGTTCGGCGAATACACTTTCCCATATTCCTGAAGCATCGTTAGATCCAAACCAATCGGTAGATTCATAAGCTCTAATGACTTTCGCCTTAGCCTCATCGTCTAAATCCTTATAGTTAGATCTGCGATCTTCATTCAAGAAATGTAAGAAATGTGTATTTACAGATGTTTCTTCAACTTTTTGCTTCTTAGCTGATTCGACCAACGCTGTAATTTTTTCGTTTAATTCTGATTTGAATGTTTCGTTTTCAGTAACTAGTTCTTCAACGTTAGTTGATTCAACTGTTTCTGATTCATTTATTGTTTCTTTAGTTTCTTCTTTATTATCTTCAACTTTCGTTTCGTTTAATGAAGAAACTACATAATCTGTATAATTACCAAGTTTTTCTAAATTTTCTTTTAGATATTCTGCATAATTTGTTGTAGCATCAAGACCTTCAACTATATAGTTTTGGTAATCTATTACTTTATCAACATGTTCATTAACATAATCTTGATAAGATGTTCTTGTATTAACGTTCTCAGCAATATGTTTAGAGTATTCTATATTTTGATCTGTTTTTAATCCCACATATTCTGCGTAATCTTTAACTTTAGAAAGGTTCTCTATAATATAATCGTTATGTGAAATAAGATTATCTACGTTTTCAGCAACACCTTCAACATATTCAGATATTTTATTTACTCTCGACGCGATTTGCTCTGAGTATTTTACAAGATCATCATTTTTAGAAGATTCGGATAAGTCAATTAATTCGCCTTTAGCCTTTTCGATTTCTTCTTTAATAATTTTTGAGTATTCGTTAAAATCATCTACTGTAACATAATTGCCAGTTGATTCATTTATAGATGTATCGTTTTTTTCCATGGTAGTTAATTCTTTTTGAATTTCTTTGTTATTCTGTTCTATATATCCATTCAACTCATATATCTGTATATCACCGTGATTATCAAAACCAAATGATTCGTTAACACGTTTTAGTTCTGCATTCTCAAAACCAGGATCTGCAACTAAATCATAAGTAAATAGTTTCTTAATTTTTACATGACCGTTGCTTTCTACAACACCAGCAGCTCTGCTAGATATGTGAATAGGGATACCTCCATCAACTAAAGCCTTAGCTTGCTTTCCAGCATCAGTATCTAATAATCGAATCTTTCCAGTAACTTTTTTATTAGCTTTATCGTATTTGATTTCTTCTATAACATGGGATACGTTCTTTAACGATATGTCAAATTGTTTCGGGTGATCTAATTCCCCTAATAGCTTTCCGCTTTTGATTTTTTCCTGTAACTCGTCGATATGAGGAATAAGTTCTTTCTCATCGTAAATACGATTATTCTTATTCTTCTTTCCGATCTCTGAAAAAGTTCCTTCTAAAACGTACTTGTCGTCACCAGTTCCGTTTGCTTCTAGTACACAGGTAGATCTTTCCAGTACTAATAAATTTGCTTCATTCATTTTGAAAGATTATTTTATTTTTGTATTATTTTAATTATATATCTTTGGGATTCTATTGAAATTACATTTCTTCGTCGGCCATCTGATCTAAATGATCTTGTTCCTTTTTCTTCATAAGATCATTTGACTTGATTTCTTCTTCGTTAAGTCCCATAAATCGTCGAATTAACCATTCGGAAGAGAAGTATTTAATTTCATTTCCATTAGGATCGTAATCGACAAGTCCATCTTTCATTGCAGTTACAAAGTCAATTCGTTTCTGCAATAATTCCATTTCCTTCATTTCCTCGAAGATGTTATATTTATTAAATTTAACACCGACTTGAGCTTTGAATGAATCATCATTCATAAGATCTGGATAATCTAAAGTCATTTGAATCCATAGTGGTTTTACTATGATTTCTTGAAATACAGATCTAAGTCTATTAATGAATCTACCAAATTTGATTTCATCTCTAGTCATTCCTTCTGCATTGATTTCCCATGATGGAGGATTTTCAACATCGAATCTATTCATAGGTATTTTAGATACTCTACGTAAATTTTCTTTGAAGTAATTTAGAGAATCTGTATCTGATAAATCTGGTCCATCTCCACCAATTGTTTCTATTTGTGGAGAACCAGCATCACCTTCAGGTAACCAATATTCTTTATTAAATGGCATCATCGGACGTCCATTAGTTTTTAATTCTCCAGAATCAAAGTTAAAGTCAACTTGTTCTCGATAGTTTTGCATAAGAACACCAAGAGATTGTTTTGCTCTTGTTTTTGACTTACCACCTACAGGTATAATAAATTTAGTTTTGAATGATGAATTAACCACCGACCATATAATTCTAGAATGTTCCATAATTCTAAGAAGATTAAAAGATCTAATAAGACGTTCAACATAAGAAATTCTAGTTGGCGAATTTAAGTTTGCATACGATAGGTATATAATTTGTGAATCATATAAGGTTCTAGCTTTTGCTGGAATATCTTTGAATTGTTTCCATACTCGTTTTCCTTGATCATCAATTCCAGGTTCTAAAGAAATTGGATCTAATTCTTTGAAACCGATAATGTTTCTTTGTTCATTATCAAATATAATCTCAAACGCAAGATATCCATCAACTAAAAATTTTCTAAAGTATGACCATGCTGTGATATCATTATTAAAACCAAAGTACTGATAAATTCGTTTGAAGTTTATAGAAATAGCTCCTCTAATTTCATCTACTTTATCGTTTGCTAATAAATCATCATCAAATAATAAAGGATCTGCAAAATAGTTTTTATCATCATATACAATACATTCATCACACAAAGTATCTAGAATTTCTTCAATTTCATCTTGTACCGCAAATCTACGAAGTTCTTCTCGTTTCTTAGGATATGATTTATCAAATACTGATATTGATTTTTTAAGTGCTATATCAGATAATGCTAAGTTAGCAAATAATGCATAATCATCATAATCTCCACCAACTAACCCTCTTGGATCGTAAGTCCAACCAAATTGATCTTCAACTATACCAACCGCTTGAGAATTTCGAAGTACCATATCATCGTACTTCATTCCAAACGAACTTAATTGTTTTAACGCACCTGAAGCAACAAATCGGTTACCTGCGTTTGAATCGCCTCTTTCTACAAATCCAGCCATTTCATTTTTATTTTTATTAGTTTATATATCTTAACGTTTTTTCTTTGGTTTTCTAACCTTTTGTAAGTATTCATCGTAAAGACGTTTTAATTCATTTTCTTGTATAGGATGAAAGTCATTCCAATTTATCATAACGGCTCTAACCCAATCTTCATAGCAAATTACTGCTAATTTACTCATTTTATTTATGTGATATTGTCTAACACAAAAGTCTAAACCAAATTTACCCAACCATCTTTTAATTGTCTCATAATCGATTTGTACTTGTTGTTGTGCAGTTGCTCTTCTATAATTCTTTCCTGCAGCTGCAGCAATAATCATACCTTCATATACCTGAAACACCTTACCTACCATCCAGTATCTAACGGTCTTTGGTAAGAAATTTATGTTCATTCCTAATATGTTTCCATTTGGGTGACGTCCTAATGAAATAACCATAGGAGATTTGTCCCAATACGCTAATCGATCTGCAGTAACAGGATCATATTCGAAATGAAACATTTTACCCCATGTTAATTCTCTATCTGAAAATTCTTCTACAGCAGTTTCATCTTTATCAGCTAATGCCTCTTCAAACCACGTTAATGCATATTGCTCAGCTTGTTTACCACCACCATATTTCTTTTCCCAATTATTAACATACCCTTCGAAATCTCTGTTGATTTCACTTAGTTCTGGTAATTCTGCAAAAGCTCTTCCGACGTAATTATCTGCCATATCTTAAAGTGTTTTGAAAAATGCTTCGGTTACTATCTTATATTGCCATCCTCGTTTTCTACAATACTCTTCTGCGTAAGAAGCTTTACACATATTTGTTACATACATTTCATATGCATACTTATAATTTTTAACTGCTTTAGTAGTTTTTCTTTTAGGATGGGTTGGTTTTTTTAATTGAGCAGATGGCTTAACTTCTATAAGATATTCTTTACCGCTATCCAATTTCATATAATAATCAGGAAAGTAATTATGTTTTCTACCATCTAAAGAATTTATATACTCAATTTTACAAGGTTCCGATGACCAATGCATAACGGATGGATTTGATTCACAATACATACAAAACTTTCTTTCCCATGAAGATCTATAAATAATAGGTCCTTTACCGACATATTTTTTACATTCATTCAAAGGAAAATAGCCTTGACTAAATCCTGAGTTCTTTTTAGGTTTATTGTTTTTAATATCCATCAAGCAGATTATAGAGAATAAATACCACCATCATCGCTGGATCCTGATAATCTAATGGTATTTGAGTATTTTTTTGGATATAATTTATTCCATCCTTTTGCATATCCTTTTTTTGCAATTTGTGTAAAATATGCAAATGCATTTGTGGATTTTTCAGGTTTGAAACGATCCCAATACTTAAATAGATCTAACTGTGCAAATGCTAAACAATCATCTCGATCATCTGGGTTTCTATATTGCAATCGTCGTATTGCTCTTTCCGATAATAAAACTAACATCCTAACGCCTTCTGGTGTTAATTTGCCTTGTTCTTTTGATAAGATTATTTCTGCTAATAAATCTTTGTTTCTTAAATATACTTTTGCCATGTGGTCCGATGTTTTTATTAGTTATATATTATATGCAGATCCAAAAGAATTGTTTCATTCCTTAGCCAGAAACAACAAAATCGAGGCCAGAGACCTCGATTCTATTTATATTATATCTAAAATTTATATTCAATTCTTAGATTTCAACAGAAAGATATTTCTTTTGAATGTTTTCCATTTTATTATCTGGTAAAATAATTGCTATAGAATCTTTAGCGCCTCTTTCAGCATATTGTCCAGCAGAAACCTGTACTTTAGTTCCAGGACCAAAAGTATCAACTTTAATTTTTATTTCACCAGGTACATAATCACCATCAGAAGAATCTTCGTGCATTACAACGTTTTTAGATTTGAACATTGTGTTTAATCTATCTTGTTCTTTAAGTAATGCATCGTTAAGAAGTTTTTTAGCTTCTTTAATTTCTTGCATATCTTCCATATCTAAAGAAGATAATTTAGAAATTTCATTTTTAATATGATCGATTCTTTCATAAACATCAGTTTCTTGTTGCTCTTTAGCTTCATCTTCAGTTTTCTCAGCCTCAAGTAAATCTTGTACGCTATTAGTAATATCATAATCAACGAATTCAGAAACTAAATTAATTGCATCTCTTGTAGAATCTGGTTTGATTAATGTATTTTCGTTCATGTGTGAATTTATCTTGTTGATATAAACTCCATTATCGGTTTTGATAACATTTACTTGAACGCCTTCATAGACATTAGAAGTAATTGTATCTACAAAATCTAATTCATATAAGTTTTTATATTCAGATACTGCATGTTCTAAAACTCGTATTGAACTATATTCATCTGTTCTAAATTTTCCACTTGACATTAAAGCCGCTGATAAATGATTTTCATTTATTTTAGCTCCGTCTAATTCTACTGAAATTGATTTCACACCTTCAGATTCAGAAATGATTAAGTCTACAATTTTATTATGTGTTGTTAAACGTAATCCATTTTCTGTTGCAGTAAAGTTTTCTGATAAACCAACTAGACTTAAGAATTTATCACTAACTTCATCTCTGCTAGCTAATCTTAATTCCTCAGCTTCATTCATTGAATAAACTCTATTTCCTACACAAAATAATGTGTTACCTTGTTCGCATTCCATGATAGGAGAAATTGGAGATTTGTGAGTAAATCGTTTATCACTGGTATCGTTGTTTCCTAAAAGAGCTTCTGTTTCAGAAACTAATTCTTTAATACCTGGAACCCATGCATGAGTTCTCATTTTGTTTGGTAATCTCTTTTGAAGATCGGATTCACTTAAATCCTTTAATTCTTCTAGAGTGTTTATCGCTCCTATATAAGAACGATGATTTTTATCTTTTCTTAGATTTTCTAAAGTATTAGAAACACCAATAGAGACCGCATTTTCTCGTACATAAGTAACGGTTTCATTAATAAATGCATCTACACTAGGAATCCAATCGTATTGTTTCATTTCAAAACAAATATCTCTCATTATGAAGTAATCACTTGCAAGATCAATCTGTCCTATATATTTTTCAACAATAGCTTTAGAAGAACCATTTGCATCACTTAATGATCCGTAAAGGTTTTCTAGTCTTGATCTCAAATCTAGATCTTTAATCGCTTTTGACATTTTTTGAATAGTTTTTTTTATTATTATTTATTATATATCTTCAACCCTATTTTGATTAAGCGAACTTTTTTCTCAATAAAGGTTTAACTGCTTCTAAGTTTTGTTTATCCTTAGGTTTAAGTAATTTACCAGCTCTGTTTATATAGAAATCTATTCTCGACATTGCTTGGTCTAAATCTTTACTTGCATCAGCTAAAACGGTTGCGATCTTAGTAGCTGGTTCTGTAAATAATCCTGCAGGTGGAGTCCATTTAGTTTTTACATCGTCGCTCCATTCATCAGATTCTTTAGTTAGTTTAGGTCCTTTTTTCATCTTCATCACCTCAACCTCATCACCGTTATCAGCAACTTCCATATTTTCAGCATCTTCAACCTCTTCTCCGTCGTCATCCAATTCTATAGTATCTGCTTCAATAAGTTCGTTAGCCTCTCCTAAAAGTTTTTTAATCTTCTCTAATTTTTTAGAATCTTTAGCTAATTCCTTAGCAGCATTTTGAAGTTTATCGCTTGGTGATGCATTATCATCTTCGTCACCTTCAACTGCATCAGCTGGAGATTCACCATCTTTAATTTTTTCTTCTGGAGAATCATCAGGTGCATCATCGTCAGGTCCTTGAGTTTCATCTTCATCGCCATCAACTAAATCGTCGATCATATCATCGATATCTTCTCCGTCAGCTTCAACTTGAAGAGTTTTTTTATTTAATTTCTCTTCAACCTTTTCATCATCATCTTCATTAAGAGTTTTTAAGAATTTATCAGCAACTTCTTCAAATGCAGCTTTTTTAGGCTCTTCTTCTTCGTTTATATCCTTTAGAAGTTTAGTAGCATTTTCTTCAAAAGTAGATTTTACTTTTTTAGATTCTACAACTTCTAGTGCATTACCAGGATAAAAAGTTATATCGCCATTATCTATATTGCTTACAGCAAAAACTATGTCGTTTGAACCAGCTTTATATTTATTAGCATTTGTAGGATCTAAATCCTTTTCTTTTTTATTCCATTCTTTATATTGGAATGCTTCTACAAAATCAACATCGTTTCCATCAACATAAACATCGGCACCGCCTTTAGCCGCAGATTCTTTATCTTTGTCTTTTTTAACAATTCCTTCATTTACTTCTGATTCATTCATTACATGAACCATATTAGGAAAACCTTCCTTAGCAAGTTCTTTAGAAACCTTTGTAGCTTGTTTTATGTTCTTAAATTTCATAGCAAGTTTTAAGTCATGTGTAGTTTCAGTTCTACTCGTTCCACTTCCTCCATAGAAACCATTTCCGCTAGATACTAATGTCCAAACCTTACCTTCAGTAACTGGTTTGCTTTCCATTATACGTTTAGCAAAACCTTTAACATGAGCATTAGTTTTTATGCCATAGTCAGCTAATCTATCCTCATCTCCATATCCATTTATATACTCGATCATATCTTTAACGTTTCCGTTATCTTCGATATCTTGAAACTTCTCAATAGATTCTTGATCATCTCCGAAGATTTTATCCATTTGATATTTTGCTTCATCATAATCAGGACCTTCATTAACTGATTTTTCATTTACTTTCTTTTCGCCGATAGCTAATTCCATTTCGAATTTTGCCATTGCTTTATTTATTCGCTGAGCATCAACACCTATTGATGTTAAATATGAACGTATAATTGATACATTTTTACCTTCACCTAGTAATTGTTGAATTATCGGGTCTAGTGAACCAGGTCCGAAATATCTATAATTACCTTGGAGTACCAAGTTCTCGTTTACAAACTCATCAAAGCTTTTAATTTTAGCCATTTTTCTGTAGTTTTATTTTGTTTATATATTTATCTATTGTTTGCATACTATTTTATTAAGGGTTCTTAGAATGCGATCCACCAGTTGGATGAAGTGGATTAGATCCACCAGGTGGATTGATTGGCCAAGCATCTTCTCCAATATAAGGACTTGTTGCAAGAGTATTTTTTATGCCCTGTGTACTTCCTGTTACATTTGTACTCAAATTCCATGCTTGAACTATATTAGATGCATCCATTTCTGTATTAGCAGCACCAGTAAATCCATTTTCTTCATTTTTGAATATAGGCATAAATGTGTTTACTTCTATAGCAAACGAAACTTTCCATGTTTTTTTATCGCTAAAAGTATATTCTAATGGTCTTTCCTTTTCGTAATCTTCTGGTAAGCTTGCCATTGCTGGTATTCTAGTTCCGTCTATATCTACTTGAAAAACCTGATGTTTATAGAAAATTTCAATAACTCTCTGAATAGCCTTAAATATATCTAAATTAGAATCCACATAAATTTCACACGAAAATGGAAGTTTTAATGGTATCATAAATACTTCAGAATTTAATGTTTTTAATGTTCCATCTGCTTGAACTCTTTGATAAAAGGCTCTTACAAATTTATTAGTCATAGAACCTGCGTCTATATTGATTCCATCTAATTGTATAATTCCTCTAGGTATTTTATTATAAGGTCCTTCAGCTTTACCACTCGGTAATGTCGGATCTTCGTATGCAACATCGTTCATAAAAGAATCCATTAAGAATCGTTCATCACCGGTAGTGCTAAAATAAAAAGGTACGTTGATTTTCTTCTTTTCCGTTTGAGAAATTTGATTATACCAGTACATCCTGTTGTTTAATGTAGCTAATACACCAACTAAGATATTCCGTAAGACAACATCGTTTTTATTAAATTCTAAGTCATATAATTGAGCCATCTATAATTTGTAGTTTTTTTATATATCCATTAAGATATCGTCTCCAAAGATAATTTGGAGAATCCGCCTTCTTTATAGGCTTCTGCTTTGATATCAAATAAATTAACTGGTAATTCAGAATGATTAATTACCCATGTATTTAATTTTGTATCGTTAATAGTTTCTTTAAGAATTGCAATTATTTCATGTATCCCAGCTCCATCGATTGATGAGAAAATTTCATCTAAGAAAAGAAGGTTAATACTTGGATATCTAACCTTTAACAATTTGATCATTGCAATGATAATAATAAAGTCTGTTTTTTTGCGTTCACCTGTACTCATTGTTTTAGGGTTGATTTCCTCTCCAAGTGCAGTAACTTTACAATTAAACTTTTCATCAAATCTAATTCTATGTGGTATGTGCATTTGTTTAACCATAGAGTCTATTGATGCGTTTAATGGAGGCAGTATAGTTTTTAATGCTAAGTTTTTTACACCATCTTCTCCTAATATCGTTTCAACTACTTCTAGGAATTTATCGTTATTTTCTTCTTTATATTTTTCCTTTGATTTAGATTTTGTTGTTGTAGTATTTTCTGAAATGAGTTGTTTTAAGTATTGAAAGTCTTTCTTTTCTGATTTAGATATTATACCATCTAACTCAAATTGATATTGACCAATTAATGTTTCTAATCTAGTTATAGAATCTTTACATGTTCTAACATAACCATCACATTTATTTAGATTCGTTCTAGCTGATTTGATTTCTTCTCGAACGCTTAATAGAATCTTTTTATCGTCTTTAGCGCCTTTGATTAAATTTTCTTTAATATGGCCATGTTCACCAGCCATATCGAAAATGCCTCCACATGTAGGACAACAGTCTTTTTCAAACAAATCTAAGCGACGTTTAGTATCTTTCAAATTAGTGACTAAATTTGATTCAAGCGGTGACTTCTCTTGAACGATGTTTTCGAATTCGATATATTTATTATTGAGGTTTTTCAATTTCTCTGACGTTTCTATATGTTTTGATCTTACCTGAGTAAGTTTTTCTTCATATTCTTTTATCAGTTTTTTCTGATCTACTTTCTTTTCCTTCTTTAATAAATCTATCTTTTCGTTGATAGAAATAACAGTATCATCTAATATATTAAGCTCATCGTATAAAGTTCTTATGTGTTGTTTAACTTCTCTACGATTTTCTCGTATTGATTCTCGCATATGATTGATAACTGTGAATCCGAATAATCTATCAACGATATTTCGTTTATCATGACTGTTCATTGTTAAAAACGATTTGAAATCATTAACAGATAATATAATTATATTCTTAAAGACTTGATATGGTATATCATATAATTCTGTTTCTAAATACTCTTGAACATTTTTATTACCAGCTTGATCATATTGTTTTCCGTCAATAAATGCTTCAAAATAATTTGGGCCAATACCACGTTTTAATGTAACGTCTTTTCCTTTACATTTTACATTGATAACAACTTCCATACCCTTGTTTATTCTATTAGCTAAGTCGCCTAAACGTTTACCTTCAACTTTACCATATAAGCCGTATGTGATTACTTCTGCAATTGTACTCTTACCAGCTCCGTTTTGTCCAACTAATAAATATAGTTGTCCATCTTTAGAAAAATCTATATGTTGTGCTATGTTACCATAGCCATTAAAATTTTTCCATTCTATACTTTGTATTCTCATATTATTTTAACGCTTCTAAATAAGCTTGTTTAAGTTTTTTTAGCACCTTCTTTTTTGTTCCATCATCTAAACTCATACCACCTACAAATTTTTCACATAAATTATAGGTATCTAAAGTTTTATCGTAATCAATATCATATTCTTGCATATTAGATTCTTCGTCTAATTCAAATGGAATAACATCCAATCGTTTTGATACTTTACTAATTTCGTCTATTAAAGGAGTTACCTGATATTTCATTAAATAATCATTAGGCACATACACATCAACAAAGTTATTATTAGATACTTTAACTATATCCTCAGTAGTATTTTCTAATGCTTTATTTACGTATATTTTTACGAACTTTGGTGAGTATGTATTTTCAAAAAATAGTTCTTTTCCTGATTCTAAATCTAAGCATCTAAATCCTTTCATATTGTTAGTATCTGATCGAGTCATTTGGTAAGGATTACCTACATAACATATATTCTTATAATCTTGTGATGTATGAATATGTCCAGTATAAACTTTCTTAAACTGTTTGCATTCAGTTGAATCAATACCTGCACCACTATGTCTATACTTATCGAATTTAGCACCCATTATTGTAGTGTGGCAAAATAAATAATCTGCGTTAGAGCCGTTAACTACCACAGATTCATCAGCCTCTGATTTTCTCCATGGCATTAATAAACAATCTGCATAATTAGTTTTTAGAGTTATTGGTTCTTTATGTATATTTACACCAGGAATATATTTCAAACTATCTAGAGAACAAATATCATTAGAATTCTTTCTCATTATATCATGATTACCTGCGATAACATAAACACCATCTTCAAATAACTTAGTAAAGCTTTCGAAAAGAGATAACGTTTTATGTAATACTAATAAATTAATCGATTGTCTATTATCGTAAACATCTCCACAATGAATAAGTATATCTCCTGGTTTATAATGTTCTTTAACAGTAGGAATGAAAAAATCTTCAAAATACGATATCATTCGCTCTAACCATTCTACACTATTATTTCTAGCTCCGAAATGTGAATCGGATATGATCCAAACTCGTTTTGCGTTTTTATTTTCAGTCATATCTAAAATAAAGGTCCGCCTAATTTATCTTCTAAATATCCGTCTGCTCTTAATTCTTCAACTAATTCCTTTTTGAATGTATTTGATAGAGAATCGTAGAACTTATTAGAATTTACATCGAAGTATTCTTGTAATATCGAAAACATTTTAATTCTAGAAAAATTTGGTAATTGCATTGCAGTGAATGAATATACTTCGTTGATCTGTAGTTTATTTAATTTCTTAAAACTTCCTTCAGAATCTGGTTTATTATATGCAGTGAATTTGCTTTTATCTAAAATCGCTGATATAACCTCAAACGCCATATCTTGTTCTAATCTATCCTCAAAAGATAAATTAGAAGCTCCTCCTTGATAATCATCAGATACTTTGAATTTTATCGGAGTTGTGTCAATATCAGTTGATTCATAATTATTATTGAATATCTTATCTTTTTGTAAATCAGTTGTTTGATCTAGTGGATCAGGAGTCTGTGATTTTGCAGGCTCTATGTCTGGATTTTCTTCGTCTTCGAATATACTCATAATGTTTGTTTTATAATAGTGAATTTAATATCTCATCTGTTTCTTCTAGTCGCATATAATCATAATTTATTAGATAACGACATTTTGAATTTTTACCTGATCCTTTTCTAATTTTTAGAATCTTTAACCAGTATTCATTTTCTAAATGCATCGATGAATCTTGTATAATACCGTACATCATATCGGCAGTGTGAGATAAACCTGCAGATTCAGCGATGTTACCCATGTTAATTTCTGATGAATCATAACCACTTCTGTTAATTTGAGTACCTGTGATTATTATCCATTCGTTTCTTTGTGCCATTGCTCGAAGATCTTCTGCAATTTGCTTAATCTTCATATATGTATTTTCAGTATTTGGATTTCGTTGATTTGCTAGTATATTGATGTAATCAACTATAATTACTTTCAATTTAATACCTTTGGAATCTTCCAATGTTCGTAAGTAACTTTCTAAATCTCCAACGGTTGCCTGAGAAGTTGGAAACTCCTTTACATATAAATTTCCTGGTGGTATGATAGCACCAGATAACGCAGATAATTTCTTTTTAAGTTTTTCAGGATTCTTTGCAAATTGTTCATATTTAGACATAGGGATATTTAACATATTTGCACCTATTCTTTGAACCACATCACCTTCAGCCATTTCTGCAGATATGAATGCAACATCCATACCTTCTTTAATATATTTAACAGCATCATTAGCTAACCAAATAGATTTTCCTATATTTTGTTCACCGGCATATACAATTAAAGTTTTGGTTGAATATCCACCAGAACTTCGATCATCTACCCAATTGTGTGTTGATGTTATTCTATTTTCACTTGATACTTTGTGAGATTCTGGATCAAAGAAATTAAGTCCTAAAGATTCATCAAAAACAATAGAATTATTTTCAACAAAAAGACCTTTAGTTTTACTTACAATCTCTTTTATATTCTGTGGTGTAACTTTAGCTGATTTTACATATTCAATTGTATCAACAATTGTTTTATCTAAGTTCTTCCATAGTATCCAAGCTTCTGTAGTTTCCATCAACCATTCATCGTCATATGATTTCATATTCTGATCAAATACAAGATCTACTAACGATTCTGTTAATCTTTCCTTAAATTGTTTTTGTCTAGTTAATAATTTTATTTGGTCTTGGGAAGGTGATTCTTTGAATCGTTCAAAGAAAACTGAAGATACCTTATACATTAAACCAAGCTCTTCATTATCGAAAAACTGTTGTTTTATCGACTTAAAGTATTTGGGATTCTCTAATGTGTAAAGGTAAAATACCTTTTCAAATTCTACAATATCTAACATATATTATCTTTTGTTTATTATATGATATCTAGTGTGTTTGGTTTCCTTGAATACCGATATATCACCAGAGTCTAATAATTCTGATAATAAAAGTTTTGTTTTTTCTTTAGGTAATCCTTTGTGTGAAATTAAGTCTTCTGTAAAAATAGTTTCTCCTGCGTTTTCTAAACCTCGATAACTATGGATAAATGCATGGCCTCCTTCTATATGATACCACATATCTGCCATTGCAAACAAATCTTCTTTAGATGGATAATCAGGATCATCTTTATAAGTTCCTATTACATACTTAATTTTGAAATCATTTTTATTCATCCTCTGAGCTTTCTACGATAGCCTCTAATTCGTCGGCTATATTTTCATTTGTACCGTATGAAAAGCTAGGTTGAATAATAGTATTATCTAATTCTGTTAAAACCTCCATAGGAAATCCGGTTGAAGAAAACAATTGTTGAATATCTATTGTATCATCATGGTGACGAGCAACATATTTTCTAGCAGTTTCTTTTTCCATAAATGCAAGTTCGAGTCCATTCTTTTTCGATGTCCAAATAGTTTCCCTAAGTTTATCCTTTTCTTTATCTGATATTTTTTGTTTATCGATATCTTTAGCTTGAATAATGTTTCCTTTTGCAATTCCACAATTCTCCCAGGATATGTAATCTTGAAGACCCATATATCGGTTCATTCCTTTACTAAAATGTATAACAAATTTAACGGGAGTAGGTTTAGCAAATCTATTTTTATTTGGAGTCGCTGTCACCACAATACCGGCCTTTTCTTGACCCTCCTTTAACTGTGCCTTTCTCAAAAAGAGAATAATAGAGGCGAAGTATTCGGGTCCAGTACCACCACCAGCAGTAACCATAGGGATAAACGATTGACCGGAGTAGGTATGGTTAGTAAACACAAATGGAATTTTACATTCTGCCAATTGAGTTCCGAGAATTCTAAACAATGATTTGATAGTTTTTGCTCTTGTCATATCGGCTTTTTCACTACCACTCATTGCATCATCAATTTCTTTTTGAGAAGCAAGATTACCTAAGGAATCTAAGCAAACCATAATTTTAGGAACTTTCGCTCCTTTTCGTTTTTGTTCACTTAAGATCTTAACTAAATTAGTTATAGATGTTCTAAATTCTTGAATTGTATTACAAGGTTCATATCTAAATAATTTAGGATCAATACCAAATTTTTCTATTAGATCTATATCTATTGCAGTCTCTGAATCGTAGAATACAATTTGATATCCTTGAGCTTGTGCTTGTCTTACTACATTAAGTAATAAGAATGTTTTACCTGTTCCAGAAGGACCAGCGAAACAAACGGATCTATTGTTAGGTACTCCTCCAAATACACTACCTGAAAGGCATGCATTTAATAAGTAGTTTCCTGTACCAATAAATTCATCTATTTTTGAGAATGTACTCCTATCCATAGTTTCTCCATAAAGAGAATGTTTAGATAGAGATTTGTTCAAATCGTCGAATGAAAATTCTTTTGCCATATTTAATTTTTGTTTTTATTGTTTGTAATTTCGTAAATTATTTCGTAATCTCCGAATGTTGTAGTTGTTATCCAGTATTTCATAATTTTAATTTATTTTAGAATAGTGATAGTGTATATGCTAAGCTTCTATTTAATCTTGGCATTCCTGAAGGTATTATAATTCTGTTTAATGGTTCTAATATAAACATTTCAAATTGTCTCTCAACATCAATTTTAGGAGCGAGTTGATATGGATATGCTCCAGGTAAATAACCGAACACATCGCAAAATTGATCTTTAGCATAGTACCATCGAATCTTGTCGCTAGATTTTGTTAGATCATAATTATTTTTATGTTTAGAATTATTTACTAAGTAATTATGGTAACCACCAGCTCTAACATGAATAGGACATCCTTTAGCAATTTCAAATTCATTAGTATCATTAATCATAAATTTATTATAATCACCTATTCTACGATTAGAAGATATTTGTTCAATATCAGCTAGTTTGAATTGTGTTTTAATATCTTTAAGTACTTGAGTTAGTCCACTAATTGCATCGTTATCTAATTTATCTTTAGAAAATAAGAACTTAACTAGATCCGTAAGTTTATCTCTACAAAATGCTGGAGTAGATGATTGTATAATTTCTAAACCTTTTGTAGATATGTAAGAAAGTGGTTCATATTCTTTACCATCTTTCCAAACAATGTTTTGTACATATTTCTTTTTTGCAACCCAAATAGCGTTATTTGCAATTGTTTCTAATTCAAAATCTAAGAAGTTTTCGGAATTATAAGAATCTGCGTATTTTTGCAAGGTCATCTGAATGTACGATGATAACCTTAATTTATTCATTTTTAGAATAAAGTCTGTAACCGTACCTTCCCATTGACAAGATTCCATAACTTCTTCAAAGATAATATATCCTGAATCCGTATCTGTATATTTCCATACATGAGATGTTAACGGAGTAACTTCACATGTTACACCTAAAGCTTCGTGTAATTTTTTATCTTTATGCCAATGTTCTTTGAAATACTTTTCAACCGCCCTTTCTGTATATTTAATAGCATCTTGACCTTGTAACGTAACTGTTTCTGCTATATCAGTACTTCTAAAATGAAAATAATCGTTTGCAAACGCACCATAAATAGAGTTAATACAAAGCTTTATTGCTTGTTCTAAATTATAGTTTTGGAGACTTTCCTTTTCTAGTGCAATTATTTTAGTTTGTAATTCAGTCATTAAGCTTTGATTGCTAAATTCAGTGCGATATTTGTGTTAGAATCTTCCGAATCTAAAACTAATTTATTTTGACATACTGAAACGTTATATGATTCCTTTGCAATTCTAGAAAAGAAGCTTTTGAATAAAGTAACTTCTTCGTGTTTTTCTGTGTGTGTATCATCGATTACAATATCATATGTATCACCAGCAACATGGATTCCTCGATCATCTGAATAAATTCTGAATAATTCATTTTTATCAAGTGTGATAAGGTTATTTAATTTAATTAAAGTTTCTTGTGAAAGACCGAAAGAATAAACTTCGTTATCTTTACCGAATGCTGCCGTTACTTGTGCATCGGACATTGTAGTAAATCCTAAAGAAACATCCGCACAATGCAATGTTATTTCTAATGAATGGTCTCTAATAACTAATTTTTCTGCAAATTTTTCGTCGCCTTCTTCGTAACAATGTAATGTACCAGTAAGATTATGAATATCAAAATACTTAAGACAATCAATTAGTTTCTGTCCTGCGAAAAACGAAACTTTAATGTTTGTACCAATATCATCAGAATTTTCAAATTCCATAATATCTTTAGTATCGACAGTAACTATCTTAGCCACATCCTTTGTAGGTAAGTATGAGTTCGAAAAAATTCTATCTTCCGTTAAATTAAGATAAATTGCACTGTCCATTAACAATAGCTTTTTAACCATTGCTGTAAGTGGAGCTGGGTAAATTTTTGTGATTTCTAAATTCATTTAATAATATATTTGTTTTATTATTATATGAACTTATAGCTAATTGGTTTCAATTATGTGATTTCACATGCACCACCTGCACAAGCTAATTCTTCACTTAATGCAGTGTTATCATCAACCTCTGTTATTTGATCTATATTAACTTCTGATAACGTTTTCATCATTTCGTTATATTTAGATTTTGTGATATCTTCAAAAGGTGCTTGTACATAGGTTCCGCCATTGTATGGTAATACTGAAAGTCCATTATAATGGTTTCTATTCTCCCACATCCATTCTCCGGCTAAATCCCATTCATTATCTCTTAATGATATCGTTGCAGAAACATTATGTGTATTAGAACCTTTTCTATGTCCTGGTCTAACCCATTCTGTTGCAACTTGTTTAACTCTATCTAAAAGTTGAAATGGAGATTCTGTTCTCATAATTGAACCTTCAGGAGCTTTTTGTGGTATACTAATTACTGCCGTATCATGTGGTCTAAAATAATCGTCTTCTATTAGTTCAGGATGATTTGTTAAAAGATGATGATACATAGATTCGTTTTTACCAACTCGTAATCTTCTAATATAATAATCATTATGCCATGCATGAATTCCAGATGATGTACCTAAAACTAATGATGTAGTTCCTGCAGGTTTAACAGTAGTTGATCGTGCTGCTTTATTTACTCCAATTAGTTTCGCAACTCTAGAATTTTCTCTTTTAACTACGTCTGCAGCCTTTTTCATATCGTAACCTAAAACTTTACCACTACCAATTCCAGTCATTGATACACCAACTAAAGCATCTTTCTCGGTAGTTTCTCTCCATATTTCTCTTAGATAATGAAATTCAGTATAGCCTGCTTGAAGAGTTCCTATAAATGCAGCGCCTTTTACTCTTTCGTTTAGATCATCTTGATCTTCTATATTAGATACATTTACTTCACATAAATTACAGAATTGATATGGTCTTAACGCAATCTCACAACATGGATTTGTTCCCCAATCTTTATCATTATTTAGATAAATGCCAGGTTCACCAGATCCTGATAATTCGACTCTCTTCCATAACTCCATAAAGAATTCTTTAGTGATTTTATGTCTCATTAAACAAGCAGAGTTATTAGATCTACCTCGTTGAGGGTTTAATTCCCACCAATTTCCAGATTTACAAGAAATCATTTCATTATCATCTGCGCTAAATAAACTAATAAGAGCAGCTCTTCTAATACCACCAGCAAGAACAGCATCAGCTATATGACATATAATATCATGTACTTCTAAGGTTGATAATGAATCTCCATTTTCCTTTTCTTCTAAAATACCAGTTACTTTTAATATACATTCCTTAAGTGGTTGAGGTCCTGGAGCTTTACCGCCAGATGTTACAAGTCTTTCACCTTTAGCACGAATATCTGAATAATCAAAAACAACTCGACTACCACCACCATTCATATAAGACTTCATTAAAACTTTAACGGCATCCGCCCATCCTTCAATAGAATCTCCAATTAAGAATCTTCGTTTTCTTTTTGGATATGGTTTTTGAATTGTAGGTAATTGATTAACATGGTGTTTCTGTACTGAATATCCAACCCCAGTACCTCCTAATAACAAAAACATTGTTTCACTAAAAGAATCAATGTGATCTATAGGAAGATACGCACAGTTATAAATTCTATTTGGAGAAATCTCAATAGGCTTACCTCCAAATTGTAAGCTCCTCATTGATGGAAGTATTTTTTTATCATATACTAGCTTATAAACATTTTCAATCTCATCCTTTAATTTAGGATAATGTTTTATATGCATAGCTTTGTTTCTGGTAACGATTTCTTCCCAGGTCTCTCTTCTATTTTTTTCTTCATTAAACTTTGCATATTTCATATACACCGTTATGTCGGATAAAATTCTGCTTGATATCTCCATTTTATTCTTTGATTTTTTTTAATTTTTGTATTTCAATTTCTAATTCTAGGTGTCGTTTCTTGTGTGTTTTTCTTTTAGAGTACAATTCTGTTAAAATTGCTTTCATAGCACTTGGTTTATTATCGTATACTGCACCTGTAACTGATACTATTTTTGTAGGATCTTTCCTATATTCTTCTAATTTTTCTGGATCAGATTCTTTCTTTACGAACGATTCAGGAGATATATTTATTTGTCTCATTATCGATGGATATAGAGAAGCAAAATCAAAACATGCAGCACCCTTAAAGAATCCAGTTTGCGGTTCTTTTACATAAGCTCCTTCATAACCTCGTTTTTCACCAGGTCTAATAAATTCATCGGCTACTACCATATCTCGTTCATAATACTTTTTCCATAAAAATGCTTCAGTAATGTTTACTGCAGAAGTACATTTATACATAGATATATTGCATAAAACCGATACGGAAAGTACCGCATTTATAGTTGCAATTTTTTCATGGATTTCTGTAACCACAGCAGCATCAACCGCATTGTAGAATACATATTTATCGTAATCATTCTCGTAAAGTTCTTGTAATGAACCGTTATATTTAATCTTTCCTACACCTAATACTGCGTTTGCAACGAAATCTAATGTATTATTTTCTTTAACTGCGACGGTTCTATCAAATTGTCTATAAATTTGCAAGTAATCCATCATTCCGATATGTAATGGTATATTATCTCGATTAACTTTTTTAGATGGGCTTGCTTGAGCACAATCAATTCCAAGTTTTTTGCAACGATTATAAATGTATTTCCAATCAAATCCTATAAAATTCCAACCGGTTACGAATGCCATATTTGGTAAGAATCTATTAATGAATGTGTATAACATATTATATTCATCATCAAAACATTTATACTTAAATTCCCAATCACCAAATTTTTCTAAGTGTTTTTTAGTATTATCGTATATTTTCTTTTCTTGATCTTTTGTAATAGGCTTCCATCCTAAAACAAGTACCTTTTTATCTTGAGTAGCAATTGCAATAGTTGTTATTCTTTCTCTACAAATATCAGGGTTTGGGAATCCATCGATAACCTCAGTCTCAATATCAATTGAATAAATTTTAGGAAAATTAAGTGCAGATAATTCTTCGATGTCTAGGCTGTTGTTTATAAACTCGTATATTGACCATTTATTTAGCCATTTAGCACGAACTTTTTTAACTGGTTTTCCATCCCAATTTCTATATCTAGCATCTTTTTGTGGATCTGTTTCTGAGCAGACTGCCCAATTTTGAAGTGTTCCTAATTTATAATCCTTTAATTTAACATCTCCGTTATGATCAAAGTAGGAGATTCGTAAATCATTAAAGCGTGTTTCTATATCTAATATCATATTTCTTCTATCTTAAACTCTTCATTAACATTTCCACAATCTGCACACCGCATAGTTGGTATTGGAATCATAGTATCTTTTGCAGCACCAGTAAGTAATCTAGATGCCTTTCTAAATTGTGTAGCTTGTTGAAAATACTCAGAATCACATTCGCTGCATTTAACAGGAGTTGTGTTTTTTATATCTATTTTAGGTCCACCTTTATTTATTGTGTTTTTCATATATTTATTTTTCTCCAGTACTTCCGAATCCTCCATCACCACGTTCAGTTTTTTCGCCATTCCACATATCCTCTTCTGATTCTGCTAATTCTACAATATCATAATTAACTGGTAACAATACACATTGAATTATTTTATCACCGCCTTCAATAAATGTAGATTGATTTCCTACGTTTGTTAAATGGATATGGATTTCTCCTTGATAATCTTCATCGATTACACAGGCTCCAACTTGTAAATTCTTTTTAAGTGCAATTCCGCTTTTATTCATTGCAATTAAAACATTATTTGTAGGAACATTTATTTTAAGACCGGATGGAATAAAAATAGAGTCCTGTGGTTTAACTTCTGTTATAGGATAATCGTTTGGTATGTAAAGATCTATACCAGCTGATTGACTAGTACCTCGAGTAGGTGTCTTTACGTCTTTAATTTTTAGGAATTTCATTGTACATATAATTTAATTATTATATGTAAAAGATGTTGGTTGGTTTCAGCTTAAGATATATCTGAATTTTTATTTTCAAATTCGTCAAATGATTTTATATTATATGAAGGATGAGATTCTTTAATTTTTTGCTCGGCCCATTTGTTAAGAGAATTAACACTACCTCTCATCATTCTTGCATCTTCGAGTTCTTCACCTAAATTATGAACATTTTCATCAATAGTATCTACATATTCGGTTGCTGCTACCATTGCGTTATCTATGTTCGTAAATTCGCTTTCACCTGGTATAGGCATTCCGCTTTTAGAACTCTTAATTACAATCTTACCATCTCCATCTAAACGCAATCCATTGTCTATCATCGCACCATCTCCAAATCCACCTTTAGGTCTTACTACTGGTATCTTACCACCGGCACCATAACTAGAATCCATCATTATTTCATATTTTCTAGATAATTTGAATTTCTTAAATGTATCAGTTAATTGCTTTATGTAAACAGAATCTCGTGCTTCATTTACCACTGATTCTTCTACAAAGGCATTATATTTTAGAAAGTCATATATCTTTTTTGCCTTTTTCTTTTTATCATCTTTATCTGTTAATGAGCTAGTTGCAGGTATATCACCGGAACCAGTTTCTTGAGTATCAAAAGAATCTTGAGAACCAGGATTTCCAGGAAAACTTATATCACCCATTCCATTAACGGATGCTGGTGTTGCAGCTGCATCCATTTCATCTAATTCATTCTTTTGTGATTTACCTAATGTTGACATAATTGTTATTTTTTTTATCGCTTTCTCATTATATGTTTAGCAAATTTCTTAACATGTGCATCAGAGGTGATACCATAATCAGATAATCTATCCTCATCTCCCCATTCCTCTATATAATTTACCATATCTTTCCAATCTCCATTATCTTCTATATCTTGAAACTTCTCAATAGATTCTTGATCGTCTCCAAAGATTTTATCCATATTAAAGGACGCTTCCTCTACATCAATAGCTTCGTTAACCGATACAAATTCAGATAACGATGGAATGTTTCTTAATGTAGATTCATTTAATGCTGGTGGAGTTTTTTTATCTTGTTTTATAAGTTCTAAAACTCTTTGTCCATATTTAGAAAGACTAATATATTTCTCTCCATTTTTTTCGAAAGTACTAAAAAATTTTTGATTTCTCTTAAAAAATTTAACTTTGTTTATTTTAGAATGTCCATCTCTATCTTCCTCTAAACGAATTAAGTAATTATTAAGATCTTGTTCTCTTACATAATTTTTACCTACATAGTTAATTATTGTATCTCTTACATTTGCACCCTTTTCATTGATTCTAATTCTAGGATGTTCGCCATATTTTCGCTTCACTTGATGTCTTCCTTCGTTTAATGATTCTAACATTTTATTTAATTTTTTTAATTATAATCTATATATCTTTAAGATTGTAACAATTCTGTTCTTAATTGTTTGTAATATCTATGCTCAGCCTTTGGCGTTAATTTCTTAAATAATTTTTCATCATCAGCCTCAATTGCATCTCTAACTTGAGTAGCACTTATATTTTTACTATCTCGTTTAACTTCGAACGGTCTAAAATCATCTAAAACATTGCATTCAGGTCCATAGTTTTTTATCATTCTTACATAATCTTTATAACGATCTGTTCCTGTACCCCATAAAACTGGTTCATATTTAGAACGCAACGCATCGAGAACTGGTACTAAAAAACCAGTTTGAGCTTCTTCAACTGATACTATAAATGAATACTGTTTAATGATATCCATCCAAATTTTTGTAATTAAGCTTTCGTCAAATTTAAGATTACCCTTAGATTTAGATCTAACTTGTACTATTACACAAGGTAGGCTGTTTTCTGCATTTAATTTTCTAAGTAATTTAATATGTCCTAATGTCGGTGGTTGAAATCTACCAACGATGATATTAACCGGTGTTTTCCCTGGTTCTTTATGTACTAAATCTTTAGAAACATTTTCTAATAATATAGCTTCTTTCAAAAAGTAATCTGATTCTAATAAAGCACGTTTTTGATATTTATTGTAAAAATAATCTTCAAATGTAGGAACTGTTTCTTTATTTTCTGGTGTTTCTATTGCTCTATCACTTATCATATCTACTAATTTATTTATTTCAAATCGCATATTGTCATCTATTAAAACCGATGTATTCTTTTTCTTTTTAGTAAATGTGCCTAAAAACAATTTGAATAATTCTTGATTGATTTGAGATTTTTCTAAATACTTTATTGTATTTTTATTTACAACAAATTTAAGATTAACATCGAATTCCGGTATATTTTTTGCGAAATCAGGACCATCTAAATCTGTCATATCTTGATATTTGCTACCGTTCTTTTGTATATACTTAGAATATATGTCAGATAATAAATTTAAGACTCTTTGTACCTTAGTTTCTCCTTTTATAGCAAAGTTATCTAAATTAATAGTTTGTACAAATTCTAATATATCTTGTAATGCTAATGCATACGTATCAGATGGAGTTCTAGATTTCCTTTTAATTTTTATATCACTTTTTGGATTCAACACCTTTAATGATATATCTTCATTTAGTTTATCTAAAAACTTAATTGTATATCCATCGGACATATCTTTGAAATAACCAAACAATGTTTTCATATTTTCATATAATTTTTCTGGTTTATCTATCCCTTCAACAATGATATTTTTTTGCTTCTTATTTAATCTACCGTGATAACACACCGGAGATCGTTCAATTTCTAATAAATGAGCTAAATAATCTAATACTTTTGGATCGTCAACAAACTTTAATATCTTTCCATTTTTATCTAAAGTTCTAACATCCTCTAATATCAATCCGTTCTTAGGTCTATTCTCGTAGTTAGAAGGAAAATATCTTAAATTAAATCTATAATTATCTAAAGATTTTTTAATATCTTCAGGTAATGATTGTATATGATGTATTGTGTTTTCGTAAATAGAATGAATTGTTCTATCTAATTCGGTAAGATTTTTACCTGAAGCGGTTTTGAAAAACTTAAATTTACCTGATTCTCTAATGAAAGATATACCAGTACCATTAAGTTTTTCTTTAATTACTACAAATTTATCAAAAAGACCGAGAGTTTGATCTCGGCCTTCCTGTATAAATAAATCTTTTAATTCTAATAATTTAGACATTTCATTTTTTTAAGAAGTCATTCCGGTAAAGAAATTATCTTCATCCGTAGTAGTCATATCCTTAAAATTTGTCTCTAGATATTTTTCCATATCTTTATATGCAGCTGGATCTTTTTGCTTTAAGAAATCTAGAACTTTTCCGAGTGTCATAGAGGTTAATCTAGAATCATATTTATCATGTTTCTCTTGCATTTCATCGATTGATTCTTCATTAGATTCGTTTGCTTTGTCGATATGTTGACCATCTCTATCTTCACTATCTCTTTTACCAAACTTACCGTAAGAATCATCTCTTCTATCTTTATCAGATTGTTTCTTATCTTTTTCAGCACCATCTCTAGCTCCAATAGACTCATCTTCTCTATCATCGTAACCTTGTCTTGCAGGTTCTGTTGGTTTATCTGAAGATAATTCCTTTTTAATAGAATCCATTTCTTTAGATTTGTCATCATGACCACCATCAGTAGTTGTTGCAGATTTTATTTCAGCTTTACTCAGATCTCCAGTTTTATCATCTAGATCCTTTTGAATATCGCCAGCTTTATCTTGTACTTCACCGATTTTATTAACTCTATCTTCGATAGCTTTAGCTGAATCAGATTCTAAAAGGTATTCATCGTAACTTTTAATATGTTTCATTCTAGTTTTGTTTTTTTAATTATACTTTATATATCTCATTGCTCTGTGAATTCTCCATTCAAATACCTAAGAAGAATTTTATCAGTAGGTTCTACATTTGTATTACCATTGATGAAGATTTCATAAGAATCTGATGCGTATTTACCAATACCATACAATTCAGAGATATGTTTGAATTGTTTACTTATATATTCTTGACTAAACTTGAGAATAGATCTAGCTCTTCTATTATAGAAACCTAGAGGTCTTAATCTCTCAGTTATATCTGGTATAGAATCTTCTGTTATAGATTGCGGATTTGGATATGTCTCGAAAAAATCATAAATTACTCGTCTAACTTGTTTATTATTAGTTTGATTAAGCATTATGCAACCCACCAGCATTTTCCATGGATCGTGTTGAAACTCTTGTTGTATTATAGCCATATATAATTATATGACACATATATCAAATAGATTCATTTATAGTAAATGTTATATCTGCATCTATAGTTCCTTGTGGTTCTAAATCGCTATTTATATGAAGATACCATATTCGAGAATTATCATTGAATGCTGGAAAGTCGGTTTCGCTTAAAACTAAAGTAGCACCAACTGGTAACCTAAGTTCTTTAAGAATATAAAACTTAGGTGATTCTGGGTTACTTCGCTGACTTCTATCTATTGAATATAGATCTATCGTATTACCTTTTTCTGTTAACGAATTTACTAAATTTATATTCTCTAAAAGGAAATTTGGTAAATCTAACATTGCAGGAGTAATAAGTTCTGTATCAATATTTGGTATTGATGTTACTTGTATATAACGAGTTTCTGTTTGCATGTTTTATATATTAAGGTATTGATTGTAGAATTCTATAAGAAAATTGTCCTGATATTCGATCTTCACCATCAAAGCTAGTAAATGATACTATAAATTTTTGATTACATGTGATTTTCACTGCAGGAATCGTAGGTGTTACGAAAGTACCATTAAAGCAAATAGAACCATTATCATTTGCAGTTCCTTCAATAGACCCTAACGTTGTCCAACTTGGCCAGTTTCTTGCTCCAGCTAAAGAACAATCTCCAAAAGAAACTGTTATTCTTATTTTTGAACCTCTTACTCCTGTATATCCGGTTCCACATATTGAGAATGTTGTTTGACCTTTAATGATATTATAAACTCTAGAAGTAGTACATGATGTTTGAAGTAAAGCAAGGGTAGATAAATCCCATGTACTATCCCATGAACTCCCAGACCAACCTTTATAAACTCTAGATACCGCACCTTCTCCGATATAATGTAAATCTTTATTCATTGCTGGTATAGTAAACGAATTATTAACTAATTCTACTTGGGCTGGTTTATCTTGGCCGGCAGGTCCAGCAGGTCCTTGTATTCCAGTAGATCCAGTAGATCCACTCATTCCAGTTAATCCAGTTAATCCTGTTAATCCTGTTTGGCCGCTCATTCCAGATAAACCAGTAAGACCTGTCATTCCAGTTTTACCAATAGCTCCTTGGATACCAGTAAGACCAGTAGATCCAGTTTTACCAATAGCTCCTTGGATACCAGTAAGACCAGTAGATCCAGTTTTACCAATAGCTCCTTGGATACCAGTCATGCCAGTAAGACCTGTTAAGCCAGTCATTCCAGTAGATCCAGTTAAACCAGTATTACCAGTAAGACCAGTTGCACCAATGCTATTAATAGAATCTATTTCATGTGGTGTTCTAAACGTTATCTTATTATTATCATTTAACGTTAAAACTTTAGTAGGGTTATTTGTATGCTTTATATCGTCAAGATATACATCGGAACGAAGTCTAGTAATTAAATCTACTATGTGTTGGCCTATCCATTTCATATAATTATATATTAGCCGTATCTAAGAATTCCAAGAATCTGATTAACCGGGGCGAATGCTCCAGTAAGTTTATAAGTCTTTCCTTTATGTTGAAATACTATTCCTTCTGAAGGTAATACTGCATCAAATCCTCCAATAGCTTGTAATTTTTTTAATTGAGCCTCTAATTTAGCTTTTGCAGCTTCACTTCCGGAAGATCTAAGATTTTTAATTCCAGATTCTAATTCAGTTTTAATATCTTTAACTACTTTATCAGGATTCAATGCTAAGAATCCAGTAGCTAATTGTATAACTCTCACACCTAATCTCAAGAAAAGATTTTCAAATGGTGAAATAATTTGTTTGTAATAATTTGCTACGTTTTTTTCTTTAGCAAAATCTAATGTCCATTTCAAAAAATCTTTATTAGTTATTGCCTTTTTAATATCAGGAATTCTAAAACTTTTATCTTGAAATGCGAATCTATTTATTAAACCTTCTAATATATTAGGTGCTAAATCATAACCATACTTAGAAGCCATACCTTCGATTGTTTCGGCGTATTGTTTTCTAATATAATCTTTTATCGATTGATTATCTTTAAGACCTGTAGATTTTTGAATTTTTGATAATTCTGTATAAAAACTAGCTCGATCCGATTCATAATTTATATTCTTAGAAAATTCAACAGCCTTTGGAGGATCTATTTGAAAATTCTTTTGAACGTCTGCATTAACATCCTTAATAAGTTTTGTTAACGTAGATGCATTTGACTTATCTTCACCTACTGCGTTACCAGCTTCATCATATTCTGTTGTATTATGGAATATCAATTTAGGTGTATCATAATTTATTACATTCGATGTTTTTGGATAAATCAATTCTAAATGCATAAAACGCTTTCCCTCTCCGAAAATTTTCTCTCGTTCCTTTGGGTTAATCTTAGATATTGCAGATTCTAGATCTTGCATTGCAAAAGTAAAGGCATCTGCTAGATCTCCACGACCTTCAAATTTAGTTATTACATCTTGTATAGTTAAACCTGCAGCACCAAAGTTCTTTCGATCGCCTTTGTTTCTAGATGCAATCAATCTACCATCTTTCCATGATACTGCGATTGCTTGGCCATCTAATTTTTCAGTTGTAACAACCTCTTTATTTAAGCCTCCTTGAAGTGCATCTGAAATTAAATCTTTGATTTCGCTGAATGTTAAATTAACATCATCGTATGGATGAGCCATATGTCCAAAAGAACCACCCTCAAATAAAAATTGATTGATAGCACTTTCTGAAACAAATTGCGAGTAGTTATAAAAACCCATTATATTGTATTATTTTATCCTTTTACGATTGCATCAACATCAGCAACATATTGAGTAATTTCTTTTCTATAACCCATTGCCTTTGTGTTATATCGATCCATTGATTTTGAATAATAACTTACTTCTGCTTCGTATTGAAGTTTTTTCTGATCATCATCAGAATCCTTAATCTTTTCAGCGTATTTTTCTGCAGCTTCCATATCTCTCATTGCATAGTCATATTCTCTAGACATATCTTCAATAGTTCTAAGCATTTGATTGATTGGTCTAATTAAACTCTCTTGTCCCCAACCTCCAAATTTTACTTTTGTATTAAGATCTTTAGCATTTTTTGGAGTAATATCGGTAAGCTTAGTTTGAAACCAATTCATATACTTAGTTAATGCACCACTGATATCTTTCCATAATTGATCTGGTGTTGTTTTATCTTGTAGTGCTTGTTCGTATCTTCTTTGATTATCCTTTTTAACTTGTTCTGGTGTAGTAAATGCTGCAGCTCCTGATTTAGCTTCGGCTCTTGCAGTTTGTAGTTCTGAATTACTATATTTAGATTCTAATGCACTCATATCAAGAACATATACTTTAGTTGCAACTAATTCAAGATTCTTTCTAGTTATTTTTGCATCTGGTGAAGGAACACCTTCATAACGATATGAAGAATCAGTTCTCCATTGATCGGCAAGAACACCATATCGTTGATCTGGTGATTTTTTATATCTACGATAACCACTAGTTCCAGCATCTTGTTCGAATCCGTACCACATACCAACCTTACCTCTCATGATTGTTAATACAAGTCCAACACCTTGTGCATTCTTAAGAATTTTATTTAATTTTAATTTCTTACCTTCATTATCCATTCTTTGCTGTAATCTTGTATCCCAAGATTTGAATAATTCAGGATTATCATCTACAAAGAATCCAATAGCTTGATTGTTCTTTGAATATCCTTGAGACCACCATTCAGCTGGGCTAATCTGAATAAAATCTTCGTTAGTAATTTTATCTAGTTTAATGTTAGAAAATTTGAAGAAGTCTTTAGCAAATTTGTTTGTCCATCTACTACCACTTTCTTGACTAGATAGTTGTCTAAGTATAGAAGAATCAAAAGCTTCGTTAATTGGCTCGTAAGAATCAAATTCGTTTTTTCGTTTTTCTATAATTGATTGGTATTCATTGAATACTTCAAAATTCATGTAATTGTTTTTCATATCTACGCGTGATTATATTTATTATCTGTTTAGTTTAGTTTATCCTCCGAACCCTGAAGATAAAGCTCCAACTGCAGCTCCATAATCATCTCCGTATTTCTTTTTAAGACCATCCTTAACTTTCTTTGCGATCTTTTCGTCAAAATCGTCTGGATGCGCTTTTTTTAACATCTCATCTGCATATTTATCAAATTCAGCATCAGATTTAATTTCCTTTGCTTCTAAGATAGAAGATTCAGTAACTGATTCAAAAGCTGAACCAACTTTTTTTCCAGCAAGAACATCCTTGCAAGCTTTATTGAATTGCTTTAATTTTTTAGTAGCATCTCCAGGATAACCATCTTGCATTAATTCAATAGCCATATTTAAGTGGCTTCCTATATTATCAGCATCTTCATCGCCTAAAGCGTCAAAGTCATCAGAAAGTTTTAATAATGCTTCCTCACCAGTCTTCTTAGTAATAGTTAAACCTATAGTTAATAGAGGCTTTAATCCTTTTGCTAATTTTTCGTTAACTACTGATTCTTCTAATTCCTCTTCTTCCTCTTCTTCCTTTTTGTCAAAATCAGCATCTTTTTTAAGAGCTTTGATTTCTTTCTTATCTGTTTCGATTTCAGCATCATCAGATTTAACCGCTCCTTTATAATGATCAGCCTTTTCAGCATCATCTTCCGAATCAACCTTTACATCGCCTTTATCTTCTTCTTCACCGCCTTTATCTTCTTCTTCTTCGCCTTTATCCTTAGTCTCAACTCCGTCATCTTCCTCATCTTCCTTTACTGCTTTTTTAGCTTCATCAACTTCTTCATCATGTCCTTCAACATGATCTTCTGCTAATTCTTCTGACGATTTAGGTACTGTGTTATATTTTTTAGATCTTTCCGATTCAGATTCAGAATCAGCAGAACCAAGTTCTTGTGGTTTTCCTGCAGCAATTACATCGGCTTCAATTTCTCGAGCTCGATCTTCATTTACTACCTTTTCTTTTTTTAACGATTCTAAAAATGAATCCATTTGATCTTCCGAAAGATCAGCAACCGAAGCAACTTTAAGATCTTTAAGTTTTTCTGAGAAAAGCTTATTGAACTTTTTTACTTTGGCTTCTTTTAATCGAGATTCTTTAATCGTCGATCTTTCCTTTTTGAAGGATGAAAATTTTGATAGTGCCATTGTTTTATAATTTTTGTTTTAAGTTATATTTTAAGTTATATATTTGATTAGTATTTAGGTCCATCGATATTTGGCATATTTCTGAAATAACCTATTTCTATTTCATTATATGTAGCCCCTGCCCAAGTTGGACCAACAACATAACCTGATTTCATATGTATGTTAACTGTACTTGCACCAACACATACAGGTAAAAAAGCAAATTCATTAATAGCGATATCTGCAAATTGATTAGGGTCATAATTATCAGGAATTCCATCACCGGCTGGAGTTGGTAATACATCGGTATTATCTTGTAATGTTGATGTAGAAACTCTAAGAGTAGCTGCATTAGAAGGTCCTAAATTTCTAACGTATAAATAAGCCTTTCCTTGTGTAATAGCAGGTCCTGGGAATAGATTCGCATCTGTTGGCCATAGTCCAGTATTATCTGCATAAGTAGCGCCTATGGTTTTGTATTGTAGGTTTGCATTACCGTCAATTGACAGTTCAGCTGTTTTATTAACATATATGGATGATGCGTCATATACTGTAGTCGTAGTTAAAGCTAAATCATACTTTAGTTTTCCTGTAGTCTTTCCCATTTGGATTTTCTATTTTTTCTTTTAATTATATATCTTTGACAAATCTAAACTTTTAATTTCATAAGGAAATTTTTGTTCATCGTAAATTTCTCTACGTTTTTTAGAATGTCTATATAAATAATTAGTAAAACTTTCAAACCTATAATCATCAACAAAATCTAAAATAATTAGCTTGTCTTTTGTATCATGTTTTCTTAATCCTCTTCCTATAGATTGACGAATAATAACATCTGATTTGAAAGATTCTGTAAGACTAACAGTATGTAAATTTTTGATATTTATTCCGGTAGAGAATGTACCGAAAGAAGCCACTAAGATCTTCCCCTCACCATCTTCCATTTGTCTTTTATATTCTTCTCTAAGATCTTTATCAGTGCCTCCATCAATATAAAAAATCCGTCTAGTGGACTTATTTCGTAATTCGTTATGTAAACTATTTCCATAATCAACTCTATAAAATAATACTAATTGATTTTTCTTAACTTTTAATAAAGTATCTGTTATAAAATTTAATCGAGTCTTATCATTCATAGCGTAATTTTGCTCTAAATTCAAAAGACGTTTTCTATCCTCTTCCGTTTTTGTTAAAAATTTGAATGATTCTCTAACACTATCTGGTGCATAATTCATTTCAATTACTTTAACTTCTACTGGAGAAATATACCCTCCTTTGATTAATTCTGCTGCTCCAACCTTTTGAATAAGAGGTCCGGTATATGCCATTAATGTAAGTCTATCTAAACTATCAGCCTTCGGAATAGTTCCACTAACTCCAAAAACTCGATCAGCCATTTGGCATTTTTCTAAAATTGTTTTAATTGAAGCAGCTTTAGCTTTATGAGTTTCATCAACCATAACTGTTGTATAATCATCGAAATACTCCTTTTTCTTTTTAACTAAAGATTGATAGGTTCCGATAACTATATTAGCACCCTTTCGTACTTTAGATCCTGAGAAAATTTGTTGTATCTGTAAATCTAAATCTAAAGATCCTCGATTATATTCGTAAAAATCTTCAGTTGCCTGAACAACTAAACTAACGTTAGGAACAATCATTAGTATTTTTCCAGTTTTCTTTTTCTCTATGAGCCATCCTATAATTATATAAAGTATAAGTGATTTTCCTGCAGAAGTAGCTAGTTCTGCCAAACATGATTTATTCTTTATTATATTATATGCTGTTTCTATTTGATATGGTCTCGGCGTTAATTCATGATTTTTGAAGGTTTCCTTAACCCATTGAGTAAAATCTTCCTGTTTTGTCGATCTATCAAATTTTTGATTCAGATTATTTATATGTAAATCAAAATTATATTCTTTACAAGTATCTCGTATTAAGCTCCATAAACCAGCTGGAACATACATTTCATTTTTGAAATAAGATATTCTACCATCCCACCAGCCTTTCTTGACTCTAGGATCCCATCTCCAATTGTCTATACGTCTTGTTAACGAGATTCTTAACTGATCAATTTCTATTTCAGTTGCATCTCGTAAAGTTAAAATTCTTCCGTTATGTGTTAAATCAAATATCATTCGTTGCTAAGGTAACTCTATTTTTTATTGCAAATCCCATTTTATCTAAAGTCTCGTTACACTGTCTATAATACGCAATTTGGTTTTCTATTAAATTTGTTTCTCTATTTCTTAATGACATATCAGATTTGATATATTCTAAAATTTCTCTATGTTCTAATCTAACATCATGATTTGTTTTATAGTATTGATATCTCATTTTAGAATAATTAGAATCTCCAGCACGCTTTTTACCTAACATTATATTAAATTCCATTGTTTTATCAACGATCATATGTCGATAAGATAACATATATGTTTGAGCTAATGCTAGTTTATGAGCATCTTTAATATCTTTAATTAGATCTTGAATTTTTTTAGACCATTCAGATCTTTCACTCTCTAATAATTTTTCTATCTTTTCTAATTTTTCTTCGCTTAGATCCGCCATTAAAATAAGTTTTTAGTTGTTCCTGGTTTTACCCAAGTTTTTTTAATTTTTGTAATTGTATCTGGTTTTTTAGCCTTTTCAACATGCAACATAGAACCACTATACGAATAGTCTTTCTTTTTTAAGTCTACTGGTATTTTGTAATTTTTTTGGCTTATCTCAGCCTCTTCATAAAATTGATCTAGTTCTTCGTTCACAAATTCTTGGAATTTCTTAAATGTTAATGAGGTCATATGGACTTGTTGTAAAGTATTTATCTAAATTTTTATAAGCACTATTTTTATGGAAATAACAAAACCTAATCAAATCATTAAAATCTTTGCAATTTTCTATTTTATTTTCCTTTAAGAATTTTTTCCACATAAACACAGATTTCTTTCGTTTTAATTTTTGTTCCATTGTTTTTCTACCAATAGAATCATTATCAAAGAAATATCTTGCAGTTATCATATCATCAAACATATCTGAATTTTTGTTTATTCCACTCAATGCTATTGAATTATTAGGAAATAATAATGCATCAGTAGGGCCTTCAAAAATAGTAAAGGTTCTTGATAAATCAACCTTCATTATATTATAATACAACGATAGGGTGTTCATTTTCTCAACGCCTTCACTTATATTAAATTCTCTTTTCATTTCATTATACATTTTTTCGATTGTATAACTCACATATTTAGTTCGCCCTTTAGTAAAGTTTCTTATTTGATATCCAATTATTTTATCTTCGTTTGTTAAATTAAAAACATATAATTGATTATCTTTATCGCTCCATGCAAAATGATTAATTCTCTGTAATAAAAATCTAGACTTTATAAATTTATAGCCAATCGAATTTTTTGAAGGAATTGTTAATTTTAATTCTTTTATAAATTCTTTTCGATCTATAGATAGTTTTTGTAAATTTTGAAATACTCCTATTTCTAAGTATTCTGTTGATTGTACAACTACTTTATTTTCTGCTATAAAATCTAATACAGTTCCAACTTCGCTATGATTAGTTAAACCATTTTCGTAATCCTTTAATAATTGTAAAACGTTTGTGTGCTTGCTACAATTATAACAATGAAACATTAACGATTTCCAATAAACATTACCTCGTTTCTTTCTATAATTTTCTGCAGAATCTCCACAATACGGACATGCAAAATTAAGTCTATCATATCCTACTTTAATTCTAGCTTTCTCTCCGTTAAATTCTGATGATAATACGTTAGAAAGTTTTTGAATGAGATTATTTTTAATCTCTTGTGATATTATAGTCTTTGTCTCCATAAATTAAATAAACTAATAGCCCCTATTCAATTAAGAATAGAGGCCATAGTAATTATTATCCAACACCATTTAACCAAGCTTCCATATCATCTTCGCCTTCCGGTTTTGATGCACTGGTAGCTTTAGCAGCTGGTGTATTAGTTGGAGCTTTGTTTTCAGTTTTACCACTCTCTTCTGGAGTAAGTTTTCTGTAAGATTCTCCAGGATTTCCTGAAATATCTTGTAGAATTCCATGAAGTTTATTTCGTTGGTCATCGTTCCAAGCTCTATATTTGTAAATAGTTAAATCAGGAGATGAACTTAACATTTCCATAATTTGTTTTTTACATTCAGCGTTATTTTCCATTGGCACTCCACCAACTTGAACAGTTGATTTCGCTAAGAATTTACACTCGTCATAATTCCAATATCCACCTTTAAGAGTTACCTTCAAAGAGAAATCTTTACCTTCAAATAAATCATATACATTACATGGTTCTGCACCAGATAATTCAATATCTTCAATTGAAGGAGAAGTTTGTCCGTCGATAAATTTCTTAAGAGTTTTAGGGAATCTAAACACTTGAAGAGTACCGTCTAATTCAGGTCTTTGTGGATCTTTAACAATTTGAATAATTGAGAAGTAGTATTCCTTTCTTCTAATTTTTTCTGCTTGTTTTTGATCGAAAGCTGATTGAGATTTCGCAAGTTTCCAATAAGTATCACCAATAATAGATTTTTCTCCTATGGTAGTTGGACAATCGAAGTAACCTGCGTTACCTTGAGAATCTTCTAACCAATAAGAAAACTTCTTAACGATAGAATTTTTTGGATCTGTGTGGTTTGGTAGGAATCTGATAACACTTCGATAAACGTTATCTTTTCCTTCGGTTGGATTAGCTTTATATAAGCCTGGTCCTTTTGTTTCTGTTACTTCATCTTTAGTTTGAAAATCTTCTAAAGACAAATTAAATAAATCAAATTCACTCATAATTTTACACTTTATATTTTAATTAAACACTTTATTTATAGACTATTACGTTTTGTAATAACCGTTATTTATTATATGTGGTAATCTATCTAAAGTTTCAAATAAAATTATTTTTCTTTTTATGAGCATTGTTGAAACTGCTTACTCTCCTTTACATATAATTATTATAAGTAATAAAGTTAAAAGTAATATAGTTAAATCAGTTACAGTCTTTTAAGTATTCCATTATTGCAAAAGCATCGACTAGATCGTCAATTGGTTTAGGGATGTTATCTCCATAATCTGCACGTTTCACGTATTCATGAAAAAGATCATTACGAAGTTCAACCGATTTAGAATCTGCAAAAGATTGAACCATTAAAGGTTTTCCTGAATTACCATTACCGGTAAAAGATTTTTTAATAGTTTTTGGAGCAAGTACAAGCAAATCATTATTAGAAACTCTTAATATCTTAGACTTAAGAAACGTATTATATGTAATAAGATCTATAAAGGAATTACCCTTAGATCCATAACTAAATCCTTCAATCCCAAATATAGTATCTTCATCTATATAAGGTCCTATAGCATTTATTATTTTTAACGATAGATGATTTGCATTGTTAATTTTGAACGATTGTTCTTGAGTGTAAGTTAAATCTTTAGGTTTATTTCTTTCATATCCTATCATATTCAAACCTAAATCTTCTAAATCTTTATGTACCCTAAAAGCTTTTTTATTTAGATCTAAATTAGATGCAAAATTAAACCAATGTATTTTTTCTGGAGTAGAAATACAAACTGCTGTAGATGTTATTGAAAAGTCTATTGCAATAAAATTCATGTATATTATTTTATGAGATTAAAATTTCTTTCCTATAGTTGCACCTAATGCAGCTCCAACTAATCTCGATGTTAATAAATCGTAAAGAATTCCCTTTTGAACTCCTAATACCTTTGCAACCATACGACCTAAAGATTTTCCTAATGCAGCTCCGGTAAGTCCTCCTAAAAGAGCGCCAAACATACCTTCATTAGTCATTTCTTCTTCAAACTCGTTAATAGTGTTTCCTTCTGCTAAAAAAATAGCTACGGCATCATCTATTTGAGCCTCCTCACCCTCAGTGAGAGTATAGTCCATAGATTCAGCTAATAGTTTAGTTAAATCTTCTGGTTTTTTATTATTTAAGTATTCTTCAAAAGTGTTCATTCCTTTAATGTTTTTCTTCAGTTATTATATTTATATATATTTGATTTCTAGGTCATAGTAAACGTAGCACCGCCAGATGTAAATTTACTTTCATCTATACTTTTAGTAGGTAACATTTCTAATTTAAGTGTATTGTATTGAAATGTTGCATCAAAGGTCTTAAATTCCTGTGATAGATCTGAGTATGATAATTGATATTCTGTTAGACCAGTAAAAAGAGTATCAATGAATAACGCAGTATACATAACGTTACCTTCACTATCTAATATCCTAACCGGAACAGATTCAGTAAATCTATCTTTAGTTTTGAAATCATAATAGTATAAAAGAGTATCTAGCATTATCCAATAATTAACATGTCCATCAATCAATTGAAATGTGATTGTAAATTCTTTTGTAAATACCTCTTGATAATTTTGAGATGATCTCCACCTACGAGTTCTTGCTGATCTAGTAATTGAGTTACCTAACGAGTTCTTAGATAAATCTTCTGATTGTAATGGATTCTTTTTATCTGGTATAATCTGTTCAACCGGGGTAAAATTCATAGTAGGAATTGTAACCGACTGTATAGTATAATTGATTAAATCAGTAACATCATTAATCATTGTAGGCATATTAAAAATATATGGTGCGTACTTTTCTCGTATACTTTTAGGAATAAAATTTCTAGGAAATTCTATCTTAAATAAATCTGATCTTGCATTTAGAAACATATCCGTGTAATTTTATATTATTAGTTTATTTATTAAGATGTAAAAGGTGAATTTGCAGAATCTGCTATATTTGCTTGATCTGCCGTTGGATCTACACTTTGTGATGGGGTACTTCCATCCACTACTTGTACATCTGCAATTGCTGCAACTCTAGCAATCAATATTTGCGCTTCTGCAATCTTAGATATCATTTGCAATTTTACTTCTTGCGATACTGCATCGATTTCTAAAATACTATTTGCTTCTTTTACTGTTTGTCCTAAGATAGCTTGCAAATCTTGTATAAGAACATTTTGAACTGTATTTAACGAAGAGTATCTATTATTTTCTTCAACTATTATAGAATTGTATTGTTCTAAATTAGTTACTTGTTCAGCATATTCGCTTATAGATTCTTGTTGATTTTCAATTTTTCTATCCATAAACGAAGTTACGGTATTACCAACCTTAACAAAGGAACCTGTATATAACTGAGTTTCGTTTTCGTCGTTAACAGAAGATACTGTAAATGTTGTATCATTGTATTGTGATATTCTCTGACAATCTTTTGAAGGAACCTTAAATAATACCTCTCCGCTAGCCATGGAAATTTCTGGTGACATGTAATTTAAGAATTTATTTACCGATCCATTATTAGTATAAAAGTTAAGATATAACTTTCCTAAACCTGTTAAATCTAAAAATGAAATAGCTTGTGTAGGATCACCTTCATAAATAACGAACTTAAAATAAGTATCAGCGGAGGTCATTTGTATCTTTCCTAACCCTTGTGCAAATACTGTTTCTGTTGCACTATTACCTACACTCTTAACTTCTACTACGCCAGTCGTTGGATTTCGTTGTAAATATGCATTTTGAGAAGTTAATAAAATTTGATTTGTATTCAAAAACGATGTAAGGTATTTTGCATATTTCGTAGAAGATTCTACAGAACTCGTACTACCAACCGCATTCATCACTACATTTTTATCAAATAGTTTATTATATACCTTTGGCTGTATAGGATTAATACCTAATTGTATTTTTTGAAGATTCTTTCCGTATTTTAATCCATCATTAAATTGAGCAGATGTCTTTTTTAGAATTGATGTAGAATCTTCTCTGTTATATAGTCTAACTGTGTAATCAACTCTATAAGATGAAGCAGATTGATTTTGAATAATCGGCCTATATAAAATAGGATCTTGATAATTACTATCTTGAACAAATTCTATATTATCAGTTTTTATCCATGTTGCTGCAGCTCCACCGTTCCAAACATATTCATAAACATCTAATTGGTGTAATATAATATAATCATTACCTGGCAGATTATTTAGTTGTAATATAAAATTATCTATAATAGTACCTTGCCATGCAGCATATAATTCTAAAAAATCTCCGGATGTTGAACCTACACATACCGCAGATACATCAGCATATTGATCTAACGTAGGTAAATCTACTCGTTTTAATTCCCACGTTTGAAAATAATCTTGTCCATTTATTACTGAATTTTTTGCAATCCATCCAAAATTAGTTTCTATTAAAGATCTTGTATCAGGACCAATTCCATTAGTAAATTTAGAAATCGGTAAGTTAGTAGTAACAGCACCACCAGCTGCAGCCTGAATATAATCATCAATCATATTATATAATGAAGGTACTTTAACTTCTATATAAGACGCGTAATACTTTCCGTTTAATAAAAATGGATTTGAATTAATCTGTGCATAAGAATCAGATTTTCTATAAGCTAAGTTTAGATAATTTACATCTGTTCTTCCTGTTACAGGATCTAAACCGGTTCGAGTATTTATTCTAAAATAAAATCCTTCATTATTTTCAAAATTAAATCCCTGTACTAAATGTAATCGTACTACATCGTATTTAACACCAATAACCGGAGAAAACGTTATAGGTAAATTAACGGTATCTGTTAATTGAGGATCGTAATCATTTAATGCAACTAACCCGTTCAAGTCTAAATATCCATAACTTGCGGTTGTTGTATCTGTGGATGCTGCCATCCTGGTTCTTACGTTTCCTGTTATTGCAGTAGAATTATCATCATTAAATATAAGATTCGATGTTGCTCCGTGAGCATCTTGCATCTTATAAAACGGAGCTGCCGTTGTTGTAAAGATGTTTGAAGTTCCTGATTGATCTCTATATTCATATTCTAATAAAACAGAATCTGAAAGTGATACGTATCTAGATGTGTTAGCCATTTTGTTTTATTCTATTTTATATTACTTACTATCCATGATGATGTTGATATAGTTGCAACTCCAATTATAAAGCCAACCCATGGTTTTTTATACCATTTATCAACTTGTTTTAATCTATCATCATATAAATTTATTTCCTGGTTTAATAGGTTAATTTGTCTTGAATTGTACATTAATAGCGTACTATCTTGATTAGATAACAATTCATAATTTTTTATTTGAAATTTTAACTCACTGATTAACAATGTTTTAATACTGTCTTGTGTAGTCAAAGTATCTATAGCATTGAATACTTTAACTAATTCTGTTCTAGGTATTAAAACTGAATCACTCTCGGTTTGCGAGAAGACATTAATTGAAAGCCCTAATAGTAATACTAATATAAAATTTCTCATTTTTTGTACTTTTTCTTAAAATCCTTAAGAGTATCACTAGCTTTTGATGTATCAATTACATTAGATTCAGTAGCTTTAATCTTCTTTTTAGATTCTTTAATTTTACCTTTAGTCACAGTCTTTTCTTTTTGCGTGACTGCCCTTTTCTTTTTTACTTTATCAATATCCTTTTCAACTTTCTTTTTCTTTGTGTTAAATTCCTTTTTGCTAGGATCTTGCAAGCTTTTGAATATAACAAATAAAGCAGCTAATGCGGTAATACTACCAGCAACCCATTTCCAAATTTTGTTTAATGTATTCATATCAATTCTAATGTTTTCAAATCTAATTCAGCATCTTCACCATATTTTTCTTTTAGTGTATCGATTACTAACGATTCGTTTTTTCTAATTTGTTTAAGTTCCTTTAATAGATCATCCTTTTCTTTATGTAATTTATCCAAAGATTTTTCTAATAACTCCATATCATAATGAACCTTAGAATATCTATTCATTATTTCCTTTACTATTTGTTTTTCTTTTTTATTCATCTTTTGTTTTAATCAGTTAATACCAATTTACTTATACTTGTACCTTTATGTGTATTATCAAGAACACCAGTAGCTACAATTCCTTCTACTATATAGTTATCTTCAGTTTGTAAGTAATATAAATTATCTACGTACATTAATTCATTTTCCCAATTTAATTCATCAGCAGTTTGCCATTTTCCATCGACATATAACGGATGACTATCGGTTACTGTTAAATTATCTTTTGTATACATTGTTATTTCATCATTAACATTATAGATAAATGAATCTAATACCGGAACGTTTGTTCCATCTTTAGTTTTTATAAGATCACCAATTTTGATAGTCTCTATAGATTTCCAAGAATTATCTGCCATTAATACATGTGTTCCTATTATAAAGCAGCCTCCAACTTTAGAATTATCATCTACAACTATTGGAGCACCATCGTTTTTTCTATGTTGTAAACTAACATAAGCCTGTCCACTAAATGAAATTCCGGTACTCTTATAAAATGTATTATTTCTTGGTAACGCAGCTAATCCAGCATTTTTCCAATAATAAGCTGATGAATTTAATTTTTTAACGTTAGCCTGAGAAACAAATTTAATAGGCATTCCCATCGAGCTTGTATAAGCGTAACCACTCCCACTAAGTCCTCCATTTCCGTCAAATCCAGTAACTGTCACATTTGCCTGTCCTGAAGTATATGCCCAAGGATTAGGTGGCATATATATAAATTCTATGTATGACCTATTCTCGAATGTATTTGCCTCATTATCAGCATAACCGGCACAAACTCTCCACATCCAATTTCCAACTTGATAATGACCGGCCGAATCATGATTATATTGTTGATATACTCCAAATGAATTCAATCCACCTGAAAAGGCAACTGATGGAATCAACGCATCTAACGATGTGGACCAATTTGCAGTTGGATTAGAAGCAGAATCCAAGAACGGCCGCATTCCTAATTGTTGTGCCGTTGTCATCGATACATTTTCAGCGTCTATCATGGTTAAAGGAATTTCTTGATTAGTACCATATGTACTCCACGGATGAAAATTCTGATAATATACATTACTATTTGCACTTGATGATTGGGTAAACATATTTCTATTACCTCCTTTTTGCTGTGATTCAGTAGCTACAAGTCCTTGCATTGGTTTAGATACTCCTGGATACCAATCCGTAGTGTATGCATATGCACTTGCTCCAGTTCCTGTTGTTCCATAAGTCATATTACCTCTTCTTGTAGGCTTATTAAAGGCAAGAGTCTCTGATAAACCAGAATACTGATCAGTTTTCAAAGTTATTCTAAATGATTGAAGTTTTACAGCTTTCATAAACTTATAACTATCGTTATTTCCACCAGTACCAATAGATGGAACATTATCTTGATTTCCAACAGTTCCAACGCCTGAGTATGCTGCATATACTGTACGATAATCTACTCCATTTCCACTTCTTGACTGGTCTTGATTATTACTTAACCACCATCCTATGTCGATATTAAAATCTACATGCATTCTACCATTTTGTGAAGAATCACTCGGTGCACCAAAAGGCATCCAAGGCCTATCTGGATTTTCTGGTGTAAGTCTAATAGAAGAAGATGGAGATATCCAATTACTCCAATATCCTGTACTAGATCCATTGGTTACGTTTGGATTTTGTTGGTTTCTATAAGGAGCTCCATCACCAGATGAGTTTGCAGTAGTTAGATTAACTTTAGATCTTGCTGGTAGTCTAGTAGCAGGGAGAACAGCTGAATTAGAACCATTAAATTGAAATTCATTTATTCCACAAAAACCATTTGATGAACTCCATTGATCGTTACTAGCACCCCATTGGGTGTAAGTAAGATTTCTAGATGCTAATTCTCTTCCTGTAGTATCGGTAGAAAAATAATTCAGTCTAGCGGAATCAAGGAAAAATTCTTTAGAAGTTATCTCGTAATAATCATTAGTTCTTCCAGCAACCTCTGTTTGAGTTTGCGAGTCAACCGATTTCAATCCGATCGTATCAGGTATCATTTTCACGGCAGCTCCACCTTCAGCATCAGGTATTCCACTAAATCCAGATACGGCAACTCCAGCAGTTGTATCCGCTTTACCAACTCCTTGAAATCTGATATCCATTGTTCCTTTCTGAATTACACCATCATATCCTCTAACAACAGTTAAGTTAGTAGTATTTATATTACCTGAATTTGGGTTTCCTGTAGCAACGTCGTCTTCTTGTACTATTTTAATTCTAGGACCGACATTCGCTACGATGGCTGCAGCAGAAGATCCTAATAACATAATATCCGGTGATATAGTAGTACCACCAGTTTGCCATGTAGTTAGAGGTTCTATTAAAATTCTATTATTATATTTCCAACTAGAAGGGATTGAAGTACTAAAGTTGTTATTCACCAATTGTAATTGACCATATTCAGTTATACCTCCAATTCTTTGTGATGTTGCTGATTGTGCATCTACATTTATTAACTCAGCTGAGGTAGGACATGGGTTTAAGTTTTGATGAGTCATAAAGGATAATTCACCTTGAGTGTTAGCATCCCTATAATCATTTCTAATAGAAAATGAGTTATCCGTTGAAACCGGACCACCACCAGCATATGATCCAAAAAATAAATCTGCACTTGCTCCAGGTGCCTGATTATGTCCGTTATATGATGTAATATCCATTCTAGAATAATTCTTTGCAGATAACGAACCGGTTTCTGAATGAGCTATTGTTGCAAAATTCCTTGCAGTAACTAAACTAATACGAGTTTCATTATTACATAAAGGATCAACTCTCCAGGAACCAATACTATTAGGATCAACCCAATCTCCAGTACCTTGATTGTCCATACTAACCATAACAGAGCCAGTTGATCCAACCATAGTTCCAGTTCTCATTCGTAATCTACCAACGGCATCTAAAGAATATGCAGGTAATGCGGTAAAGGTCGGATCCCAATCATTAGCAACTTGTCCAACATCACCAATCATAACTTTCTTATCGGTTACATTCATATCTGTAAATTGTGATGTTCCAGATAATTTAGAACCAAATCCTATATATTGAGTTCCACCGTTAGATACATTCCCAACTCCTATAAATGGCACATCCTGACCGGTAATTCCTCCAGCAGCCTGAGTGGAAGGCCCTGCACCAAAGGTTGATCCAGGAGTAATAACAATTCGATACATATCATCTATTTGAGTACCTTTATTATTAAAGAACGATACTTCTGGTAATAAACCTAATGTTCCATGATAGTTTCCACCACCACCGCCACCAACAGTAAATTGTCCACCAGCACCTTGTTCTATACGAACTCTACCAAATTCTATCGGAGATGTACTTAATAAAATACCTGACCTATCGTTTGCTGCCGTTTGTCCACCAGTAATAAAATCAAGATTTTGTCCAGCTTCTATTATACCAATAGAATTTGTATGTGTATAACCTGCACCAAATAATTTTACATTATAAACACTTTCTATATTTATACCGGCGGTCGGTACACCAGTTCCAGCTATATTAGCAGATATCCAATCAGTAAAGTTAGATATATGTAAATTTCGTAATGAATCTACAAACATATTAGAGAAACTAGATTGTGCAGCTGGTGGTGTACCAGAAACTGTAGATTCCCATCCTAAAACGATTCCACCACCACCCTTTCCTCCGATACTTGCATTTTGATTCCAATAAGTTCCTGCTTGTATTTCACTATTTGTTCGTGGGTTTACTATTAATTTAGGTTGTCTATCCAAAGGCCAAGCTGCTGCAGATGCAATTCCAGTTAAATGACCTCCTAAATAAAGAGTATCTTTAGAAAATCCATCGGATGTAGTTGGAGAAGTAGTATCACCAGTAAGAAATACATAATCAGAATCAGATCCTGTTTGATTGGCTAATGTTTGTGGTTGCCATCTCGTTCCTGTCGTTGCTCCACGGAATATAGTCCAACCTATATTTTCGCCAGTAGCTCCAGTAGGTCCAGTAGGACCTAATAGATTTAATCCAGTATCTTGAAATTCATTAGCAATGGTATTCCAATCGTATACTTGACCTAATGGATATGTTGATCCAGGATTACATCCTTGACCAGCACCACCTTTATAAAGAAATAGATCTCCACCGAATGGCAGAGTCACGCCAATTGATGTTGTTGTTCCGGTACAACCTACATACCATTTATTACCAGGATCTCCTTCTGGACCAGCAGGTCCAATAGGTCCAAATGGTCCAATAGGTCCAGGAGGTCCACCACCAGCAAGCATCAGTTGGTCAAAGTTAAAATTAACCTTTTCCATAAACTGATTTACTGAGTCGCTTAAAATTATTTCTTTAATAACTATTGACATCGTTTACTTTTATTTTTTCTCTAACTCAACAATAAATGATATTGAGTAATTATTTAGTTTTGGTATATTATATATCAATCTAAAATCTAATGGAGATTGAGATTTGAATTTGATACTAACATTCTCGTTAATCGCATAACCTTTTGTTAATAATTCTAAATTTGTAAGATCTAACTCTACTATAGGCAATTCATTTACGTTATTTGCAAATTGATTCTCATAGAATATAATTTTTTTAACTTTATACCTAGAATATATGTTATTATTTATATATGCATTAATATCATCGTCTAAACCAGCTTCACCAAAACTAAATGATGGGTTTATATATGCGTTAAACTCTGTATCGAAACCATCTGATCTCAAAAATTTAGTTAGAGATTTCGTAACAAAAACATCTAAAATTAACAATGATTTAGGTATTGGCTCAGCTGAAGAACCAATCATTCTAGGTTGAGAAGTTTCCATAATTTGTTGCACCACACTCTCTGGCTCATTGCTTGCATTAACTAATCCACCAGCGATATCGCTCAATTCTACAATATCAAAATTATTTAATGTTATTGTATCTGGTATATTCATAATCTTAGATCCAAAGAATGCTTTATTCTCAATTGATCCTTTATAACCAGGTACTGATTGCGTTAAATTTCGATCTATATTTTGTATATAATAATCAATATCCCAATTACTCATAAAGGAATATAAGTTTCTTTTGTTTATGGCTACTTCATCAATCTTTGGATATAGACTAGGATTACTACTCTCTGTACTCAATTTTAATATACCTTCTGGATTTTCAGGATTCACTTTGTTATAAAACAAACCTGATATTTTACCAAAATTAGGTTCATCTAAATTAAATTCTAAATTATGATATTTTGGAAACCCATAGTACCTAGTTCCTCTGACACCATCCTTTGACCCATAATAATCTTTGTAATAAAACACATCTGTAAATTTAGGTTGATATCTTCCATTGTATCTAGATAAAATGTTTAACTCAGCTCTTTCCATAGCATCTATTTGATATCCAACAACTTCGGAGCTAGTTAAAAATGTTAATTCTTGTGGTATATCGGTATCTTCACCAGGTTGTATATAATTAGCCTTATAGCTTTCAAATGGTAATGATAATTCTAAAACTTTATCGTTTTTAACTACAGTACCATCCGTTTTATATGTAATATAATCTATATCAGGATTTCCTTTATTAAATTCGCTAGCTAGTTGTGCAAAAGCTAAATCTTTAATAATTCCTTCATATCCAGAAAAACCACCTCCAAAGTATACTGGTTGTGAATCCCATATACCACCAGGACCAAATACGACAGGATTTCCAGCAGGACCTGATAGGTAGAAAGCATTAGAAAACGGTGGTTGAAACGCTGATGGAGTACCTGGTGGAACGTATGGTGTATTATATTCTACAATAGTTTGGCAATCAAATGAGTTTTGGGAAACATTAGAAATACCACCGAATACCCACGTCTTACCAGGTATTAATTGATTAACATCAATATATAGATCATTATAACTACCATCAGAATTAGTTTGCATTTCTAATACAAAATTAACATAAGATAAATTTACCGCATTTTGAGTTCCTAATACTCGAAAGCTACCGTTCGGGTTTAATTCCCAATGACTTATAGCTCCACTTAGATCAAAATTATCTGGTTGATATCCAGTAGCACCAGGCAATGGAGTACCATTTAACGGAACTAATTTATCCTTCAACGTGTATAATAAAGTTCTATCTATAAAATGATCAGATGGGGCAGTAGACCCAGATGGTGCAATTCCAAGCTTAGTAAATAAATTATCCATTAAACCTGCTTGAACTAATAACGTAATCGTTTTATATTTCTCATTTTCTATGACTTTGTAAAGTAATCCTGTCTCACTAATTGAAAGTATCGCAGCAAATTTATAGTCATTATATTTAGTACTCTTCTGGAATTTAAGTTCTCTTATATTATAGTTTACATCGCTATAATCAACTTTAGGCTTAACTACAGCCTTTACACCTCTAAATAATGTTTCCGAAAATCTATTCTCTTGTCCATATGCAAAAGTGCTATATTTAGTTTGAGTAGATACTGAAGTTCCTCCAATAGTTTCTCTAGTAAAGTATTCTCTAAAATAATCTAAATCTACTCCAGTTGGTCCATCTACTGTTGCTAATCCAAATGCGGTTGATCCTGTACCTGTTGTGTATGTTGTGCCGACGTTTATCGGCTCGTTAAAATAAGAAAACGAGTTAATTTTCTCGTTGAATGTCATGTATGGTGGATACTTTTGTAAATATAACCATTCGTGTGTATAAAACTTTGCGTTAGAACTAAATTCTCTGAATGAAGGTCCGAAGTTAGGATATCTAAATGCAGATGAAGAATTTAATCTATATGGATTTTGTCGAACATCTAAGCTATCATCATCATATACCCATTTACTAATAAAAGGAGAAACTCTAGAAGGTAACACTAATTGTTTAACAAAATTTTCTTTTAATCGATCATATTCATTAGTAATAACACTATCCGTATCTGTAAAAATATCAGGTATACCCATAAGACCAAAGTATCCTCCATTTTCTGCAAAAGAAGATGATGGTCCTATTATAGGATTGATCCAAAATGTAGCTCCAGAAACTCCAGTAGCACCTATAGAAAATGATGATGTGTATCCACCGGGCCCAGTAGCACCTAAATACCAAGCATCTAGTTTTTCTCGATCAGCATCTGCAGTTTTCATATATTGAGTAGAATAGAAATCATAATCAAAATCCTTAAATTGATATATTGAAAATAATCCACATTCATTAGATCCTAAAGAAAGTATAGGTAATTGTTTAGAAGATGTTAAAATAATGTCGTTAGATGTATCTAATATATTAACTGTATAATACTTATCAAAATCATTGAATCCTATTATTTCACCACGAACATTTAATAAAGGCTCATCCATATAAGGAACTATAGTATTAACGATAGAATTTCCAGTATCAGTCGTAACATAATTAGAATTATTTACTAATGATGTATCGTCTGCAGATATTTTTACCTTTGCCTTAGGGTTATCATTACCTCCAACAAAATTACCATGAGCAATAAACCCAAATACTTGTGTATAAGGTTGCGGACTACTTTGATATGTTGTTTGATTATATCCAGTTGATCCTGTTATAAATTTTATAGCAATTTGAGATTCTATCACAGCACTTGAATATGAAGAAATTTTAATTTTATTCCATGATGCGCTTGGGATACTAGAAAATATACATACCCGAGAGCCTATACTTACAGCTCGTATTGAAACAAAATCAGGATAATACTCGTGTCTGGTATTCACACAATTTGCAAAAGCTTCTGCTATATTTGCAGTAGATCCTAGACTACTATATAAATTAGATACGGATGTGGTTGCTGGTAATGTATTAGACGCGGTAATCGTAAATGCATCTAATATATTTAAGTTTACACCAACCTCAGTAGTATCTGTGAATAATAATCGAAATTCATCATCGTTAAGAGGAACACTTTGAAAATCTATTACACAACTCGGTCGTCCTTTTACATTTAGATTAAACTCGGCATCTATATAATTATCCGGAGTAGAATATCCTGCAAAATCTTTCCAATTTATTGAAGTATCATCTAACCTTAATGTACCATAATTAAACGCTGAATTATTTTTAATCTTATGAAATTTATTCGCTACATCTTTAACATATCCTATTCTAGGCATATCTTTAACAATTTCGTTAAGGAAAAATGAAGCACCAACTGCAGATATTGGAGGTTGTTCTGCATATAATACTATACCATCTGTGTTAGTTTGTATTTGATCGTTTACGTTTGTATTATATCCTATATCATTTTGTGTAGGTATAGGAATCTGGTTACTTTGAATAAATCTATCACTAAACAAGGAACTTCCATCTATATAAAATTTATTATATTCTGCTGCATTAACAAATAAACCAAAATATCTATAAAATTCATATTTAGTAGATTTTAGTTTATCATCAAATAGAAATTCTAAATTAAGGATATTTGCAGAAACAACGCCAAGCTCAGAAAAACCATTGGTTACTATACTTTCGTATTCTATAATCGTTTTGTCTCTTGGCCAAGTATCATGAAATAAAGATCTAGATTTGCTCGTAAAACCTGGTGCACCAATGCCAATTCCATTATATTCTGCATATCTATTATGGTCGTAACTCATCAATAATGCAGATTCTGGAAATAAGACAGATCCTGCATGATTTCTAATATATCTTCCTATATTAGATCTTGATGTTAAATCATACGATGTAACAATCTGACTCTTTTCTAATATATTATCTGTAAGATATTTAGGATTTGAAACTAAATTTATTGTAGTAGGATCTGCTTGATCTGTTAAGTTTTTTGTATTTACTGATACTGGATCTTCTGTTCTAAATATAACAAAATAATCTGGTATGTTAGAAGGCTCTATCCACATAGGTGCAAATAAAGAAAATTCCTCAGTATATAATTTAGAATTTTTTGGTTGTGCGCCATACTGATAAAAATCATCATATTGCAAACCAAATTCATTCTTAATAGATATGCTTCTATCTTTAGTTGCAACCTCGAATATATCCGTTAATTGAGTTGGAACTCGTTGGTTATAGAATCTATACAAATCGAAATAATAATCTCCCTTAGAAGAAACGGTAAATCGTTTATATTTAGATTTTGATAATTCATCATTTGCGCTAAAGGATTCTAAAAACACAGAATCTTCGCTATCTACTAAAATTTTTACATTAGATGATAATTTAGGATTGGTTCTTAAAAGACCGAATGATGATTTTTGGAGTATTTCTTTCGTCATAATTTATTTATCCATTATTGTATAGATCCTAACAAGTTACTACCTCGTGAACCGTCTGCATTTTCTTGACGAATACCAGAAACTTGAGGATTTAGAATTCTCACCGTTCTAGTTAAATCATCAACTACCGCTGATAGGCTAGTAGTAGGTACCTCTTCGAACTGTAATGATGCTGATCTGTATCGAGCGGTTATTTCAATATCAAACGAGAATCTCTCGTCGATGTTTGAATAAATATCAAGGCCAATTCTTTTCGTATATTCTAATTGATTAGTTGTTCCACTAATATCTCCACCAACATTACCTAAACCACTTGAAGTTGCACCAAAATAATCGGTCATTCTGTATTGGAAAATCAATGGTATATTATCGGCGTATTTTGTTCCGAAATTTAATGTACTGGTAGATAATTGATTTGCACCATCTACATTAATTGCACCAGTGTTATTTCTAGGAGAAACGAATAAATATGATCCACATGAATTAGGACCTAATAAATACTGGTCATATACCTCAAAAGACATTTTACTTACGTGACCTGACTCCGCAGTTGGTAGAGTTGCTGTTAGAGGATAGTACCAATAAGCTGCTTGTTTTTGACTACCACTAGTAATATCGGTAGAAATTAATGGAGCAAATCCTGAGTTTCTAACACCTGTTGGACCGGCAGCTCCAATTCCTTGAGGGCCTATAATAGGTGTAGCGGTAACATCTCCCCAAGCTGATATTGATGGATGATCTACGTGTACATATATTCCATTATTCCAGTTAGCAATCGATGCGGTAGAAACTGTTTGTGGTGTACCGGTAACTGTATCCCCAGACCAAATAAATTCTCCAGCAACTGTACCAGCACCAGGTAAAGGATATGCAGCTGAAAGATTATATTCATGATTAGTATAATCTGTTAATGATACAAGCAATGTAGGATCAGGAAACAAATTTATAGCATCTATTGGTAATGTAGCTTCTGGAACACCAGTAGTTGAGTTAACATTTTCATATAAATTAACGGTTCCATCTACGCTCGAGTATCGTGGGTTTATATATTGTCCTTTTACTTGTCCGGATTGATATGGTAAATCTATAAATTGATCGTATGTTGCAATATCATTTGGCGATAAATTACTAGGTCCTAGTGGAACAGAATCATATTTCCTAGAAGTATTGTAATCTATTTCACTAGAATCAAATCCAGTACCTGATACATAACTCGCATTAACAACCTTAGTGTAATTTCCAAATTCTCTAGAATATAATTCTAAAGGAGTAGCATTTGCATTTGATAACTGTAATAAATAAGTTTTACTAACAATAACGCCTTTTTTAACAGTTAAATCCTTTACTAGATCTATATAATTTCCACCAAATAATTTAACTAATGTATTATTCCTAACTCCAAAGTTACGTCCACCTGGATCTATAATAGTTACTGCTAGTTTTCCTTTCTCTCCAGTCAATGCTTCCTCTATTTGAGTAATTCGAATATCAAAACTAGATAATTTTTCGAATAGATTAACTACGTTTTGTTCATCGGTTAAGAATCCTGATGCAATTCCATTAGCTGTGTGTGCATAAAAAGTTTCGTTTTGTGTAAACTGTTCTGATATATGTTGAGTAATACCGGTATCTGCTAATGCCGTTGTAATTTCTAATGCTTCTGACGATAATCTTGCTTGTTCAACTATTTTACTAACTTCATTTGATGATACTAATTCATCTGGAAAATTTACTCTAACTATATCACTAAATGGAGATTCCGTAGGATTACTAGGCCATCCTGCTTCAGAAAGAGATTTTATTTTAATCTCAACTCCTTCACCTTGTTTAATAGCTATATCTAATTGATTGATATTAACAGAATCTGCGTTTTCAACATCTTCAATAACCCAAGTATACTGTCCAGTAACATCATCCTTTGTACGTTTCCTTACCGGTGTTTGCAATTCAGTCCAAGCAGAGAAGGTTCCTCTTCTCTCAGTTCCATTATTATCCTTAAATGTTATTTGTTCTGGTTGATTCGCACCACCATCTTTAGTTACATATCTGTATTGTATTACAAATTGCACAACTTCTTGTGGTGCAGTTCTTAACGATGGCATAGGTTCTGGAACTGGCCAGAATCCTTTAACTCTAAACTTAGGTGTAATTCCTTCTAAATTATCAGAATCTGCTAATGCAATTATTTCATCAACCGAAGATTTTAATAACACAGAATTAGAAGAACTATTGTTTATCAATTCATTTAATTCTGATTGATCAGTATCTCGTTGAGATTGTGATGTATATCTTTTAGTATTCATATCAGCTCTCTTGGTCTTGATAGAATTATTAAGAGAATCTAATTTAGATTGAATACTAGTTTTTTCACTTTGTAATGCCTTTATTTTTTCAATTCTAGAAACATCAGTAATGTGATTATTTATTTGTGATACTACAAAATCTGTATCAGCAACTGTTGGTGTGTTTGGAGTTTCTCCTAATGTAGCCGGTGGAATTCCATCCTTAGCCATATTATATAAATAAGTTCCAAAGTCTACAACCTTTTCTTTATAGTATTCTTCTAAAGATACAACTCTTCCTGCTGCATCGGTAATTTGTAAAGAGTTAGTATAAAATGCAACTCCCGGTGACCAATCGATCGCAGGTATTTTAGATTGAGGATTAATCGGTTTAACAAAAACTACGGTATATTCATTAAATCCTACATTTACATCTAATGTTGTAGCTATGCTTTGAGTGTTATAGTATTCTAATTTTGTTCCTATTGCTAAAAGATCATGTCCTTCAATCAATTTAATTTGCACGATGTTTCCACCATCAGTATCTATATTAGTTATCTGATATCTAGTTGTAGAATCTTTACCTTCGTTAACTATAATAAAAGAATCTCCTAATTTAAGTTGCTGAGTTTTCTTATATTCTGAAGTTGAATCATTATAATTAAGAGTATTTAATTGTATCTTAAAAAGTCTTTTAGTAAATGCAGCTCCATCAATTATTTCAGTAACAGCATCATCAAATACCTGGAGTACAGTAAAGTCTCCAGAAAATCTTAGATCTCTTGGAGGAGTATCGATAATATCTTCATCTAGAAAATATGTTATATTATGCTGGAGCAATAATTGGAAAAAATCTACATAACCTAAATTAGACTTTCCATTTATTAAATTCTTCCAAACATTTGCTTGTGCAGTTGTAGATAAATTTAATATAAATCTCTGTACTTTACATCGTTCTGTTTGTGAAGGGATCTGTCCAGTAAAATCAAATGAAATGTATAATAATGGATTAAGAAATTGTTCAAAAAACCAGTTCGTTTTAGTTTCAAACGTTGTAGGTGCTGCAATGTTTTTAATAGTTTTTCCTTCTAGCTGTAAATTAGCTAACATTAATTTTCTAAATGAACCATCTTCTAATTGAACATTTGCATTAGCATCTCCAATACCTGATAATTGTTTAACATTTTCGTTTAGTCTATTAATATCAGCTTTAATCTGACCATAACTAGGAACGAATACTTTACTGATTTGATTATTTGAATCTATTACATCGATCTCAACCACATCTGAGTCTGTAGTTGTAATGTTAGACAACTTATTCATAATCTCTAAAGAGTTTTGATTAACTCTCAAGAGGTTATCTAATAATGATGATAATGAATACTGTGTTGTATAATCTATATTTGAATTGGCCATTCTATTCTATTTTTTATTTAATAACATCTACATTAAATGAGTAATTTGTCTCATTAGTGCATATAATTTCTATGATCGGTTTTGTTGTGACTAGATCCGCAATGTTTAAGCTACCTACTAAAACTCCGTAGTTTCCGCTAGACATTTGATTAGTAGAATCAGTCTTTATATTTATTTTCCAAGTTCCTATGTTAATTATATCATTAAATACAATTCGCATAGTTTGTCCTTTACTCCAAGTACATTGAGAATCATCTATATTAATCACAAGATCATCTAAAAAAACTGGTGCAGTTGCTCCTACATTCTTAAAGTAATTTGTAAATTCTCCAAGGATTAATTTATTACCGTTTCCAGTAGCTCCAGCAGTCATACCGTTATTTATTCCATAATTCAAATATCCTGAAGTATTTCCACAAACACTAAATGAATAATAATTTTCAACTTTATTTTCAACCGTAATTTGATTAGGTACTGATTGATCTATAATTATTCCAGGACCTGGTTGTACTATATCAGTATTGTATGTTAAATTAACATTGACTTTACCTGTTAGAATATCGTTGATATCAGAAGAATTTAATCTTATTAAATCTAATAAGGTAGTTTCTCCAGCATAACTAGTTTGTGTATTACTAACAGTAGTTTGTAAACTTGCAATCTGTTGTTCTAATACAATTAAGTCTGATTGTTGAAAATAGTATTGCTCTAAAGAAGTTACTCTATTTTCTAATTTTATATTTTCTAATTTTTGATCTATAAACATGTCTGCAGATTCTTGCAATCTAACTGATGCATCTGCAAATAAATCCATACCGAATGTTAAATCTTCTCTAATAACAGTTTCAACTCCAACATTATCAGACGAAGTATCGAATTTAAGATTTAGTTTAAGACCATATGAATTACCATTAAGTTTTGTTATAGCATTAGGCTTAAATTTATTAAAGCCTTTTAGTGTAGATATAGAAGGTCCATTTTCATAATCATCTAGTATTAAAACTCCATATAGATTTCTTGCAAAGTTTTGAGGATTTGACACATCATAAGTATCATAATAAACAAGACATGCATTAAATTTGAAATCAGAACTTACAGCAGAAGCATTAAAATCTCCGATTGTATTTAATTCAGGATCTTTAGTAATAGGATAATAATTTGAAGCATCAAAATCTAAAGCAACACCATCCATGTGTGATATTCTACTTATATATGGAGTTGATTGTATATAAGATGTTACATTACTATTAGCAGAATTACCAAAGGTTGCGCCTAGAATATAGGTATCATTAGTACCATTATCGTAAAAGGCATTGTTATTTAATCCAAATGGGCTAATACCAGGAGCTCTTCCAAAAATTTGACCAGTACCATCGCCATTCCAAAACATTCCTGGTTTATAATTATCGTCTTCTAACGTTTTGAATAAAACTAACGGAGTTCCTCCATGACTAGTAGGAACGTGAATATAAATTTCAGAATATGACTGGCCACCTTTACTTATACTATTTATTATTTCTATATCTCCTAAGTATTTTGTTACTGGAGTATAGCTATACGTACTTCCGGCAGGAGATTCTTCAGTATATCTACCAGTTGTATTAGCTTGGCTTGTTGTATTTGCATCTTCCCAACGTATAGCGTTTATATTTTTTAAGAAATGCCACCATATTCTCTCAGCAGTAGTAGAGAATATAGTTTCATCGTATGCTTGTATTAAATTATTTTGACTTGCTAAAACAAGTTGTTCAAAATTTAATGCATATGATTGAAATGCTTGAGCAAAATTAAAATTATTATCAACTGCGTTAAAACCATTAGCTACTACACTACCAGAACTAGAAGTTCCACTTAGAGAATCTAATGCTTGCCATATAATAGTATTGTTTCCTAGACTAGGAGTTTGTACTGATGGTAATTCTAGTAAAGCGTATTTAGAAAATACAAACCTAGCGTTATCATCAGTAAAGGTTTTAGATATGTCCTTAGCTGCGGATGCAAATGTATAAAATGTTCCACCCTGTACTTTTAAGGGCTGAAGGTATGAAGTAGCCATCTATTATTTATTTTATTTTATTAAATGTTAGGAACAACTTGTACAGCGTACCATGTTGCACCAGCAGTACCACCATCCCACCAGATTTTCAAAGGTGTGTTTGTATTACCTCCTCCATAATCTGTAAATATCATAGTTCCATTAGCTGGAGTAGCACCACCGGCAATTCCACCAGCAACCGATGTAAAACCAATTGCAGTTAAGTGAGGTAAAACTACACCACCAACTGTATCAGAAGTACCACCTGGACTACGCATATCCCATGTTGGATAAGTTCCACCAGCAGCAGTTAAGCCTAAACTATACTTATCTAGTTGAAGTAAACTTCCAACATAGAATCCATAAGTTGTACCAACTTTAACATCACCAAGTAAAAGATTAATGTTTCCATTATTTACTACTAATGCATTCGTTAAAGCTGAACCGTTAATTGTTATTCCGTTTGTTATAATATCATTTGCACTCCCATATACAGAGTTATCAAACCTCCCTGATACAATATCAAATGCACTTAGTACGCTGTTTAATGCGTTCTCCAATGTTTTGAAGTTATCGTTGATTGTTATTCTGGATCCGCTAAGTGAATCAGTTCCTGCAATCGTTGTAGTTGTTACTGCCATTTTCTTAAATAATTTTTATGAATTCTTTTTTAGTTTTTGTTTTACTATTTCCGTTATTATCCGTAACATTCAGCTCAAGTGTGTAGCTTCCTTTCTGAGTAAACAGATAACTGAAGTATGGATTATTATAGTATATATTCTCCCAATTATTATCATTTTCCTTAATCAACGTCCATGATGGATAAGTCTTACCTTCCATAGGAGAAAGACTATAATTAAATTGAATTTGGGTGAGTATTGGGAACTCACTTGTATATTTATGAATACGTAAAGTATTCCATGTAGAATTTGATGTGATAGACCTTCCACACATAGTTCCTGCAATTCCGGATGTTCCGCCAAGAACCCAGCTAGTTGCACCAGTAACACCAGAAGCAGTAAATGAAACGCATTGATCATCATAACTAGAGAAATAATCTATAGATGCTTGTATTTTAATAGGAACTAAACCAGAAGGTGGTTGAGCAGTAGGTCCAGTTCCTCCGGTATATCCAGAAGCTCCATACACCATATTAAAGCCATAATTAAGTATAGGACCAGTAACTCCACTTGCTCCAGTTCCTGATATATTTAATCCTTGACTCACATTAGTTAATGCAGTATATAAAGCAGAAATTCCAGTAGCAGTAAATCCATAATTCCATCCAGTAATACCATTAACTTCATTTCCATAATTATCTAACCAAGTACTTGGACCAGGAATAGTGATAACACCTCCACTTGCACCAACTGCGAAGATTTCAAATGTAACCGGAATGTCTCCCATATCTCCAAAGTTTTTGGATATGTATGAATATAATTCGTAATCTGCAGCATTAGTAGATTGATCTACAAGTAGTATACCAGTCATTGGATTACTCGACGTATTAGCCGAGAAGATTTGCAATTTATGCTTTTTATTAGTAGATTGTTTTTTAGATACAAATCTAATATAAGGTACTAACGGATTGAGAGGATCTTGATATTCTTCTTCATAATATGTTATATACTTATCAAATAATGGATGTGCAGTATATCCTGGATTTGTTTCTAATTCCATATTGATTTGTCTTACAACTTCCTTAATTTGCAAAATAGGGGTTGTTAACGTACCTCCAAATGAAGGATCTTGAATTCCAATCCAATCAATTTCTCCAGTTACGTCTACCTTAACCCAAGAAGTACCACCAATAACTCCAAGTCCACCTCCCTGATATTGATATACATTTGTTGGATATCCATCACCCAATGGATCCATATTTATTATATAATCTCCATAAGTACTATTTGTATTAGCTATTATTTGGTTTATATTAGGTACTGTTCTAACAAACGAGTTAACTGAATTAGGTGTCTTATAAATACTTTCATCAACTAGGATAATATAATTGTCATAATAATTCAACGCGATATTTGGGCCTAGGTCCCATGGAATAAGACCAGGTCCACCTGATAAACTTATTTGTGTAATCTTAGGTCCTGTTATATCCCACCATAGATGGCACATTTCTGCCCATGTAGCAGTATCTTCTATTAAGTTCCATTTATATGCATCTAAATCGTTTAATCCAGATGATGGTTCAGTTCCTGGTATTAATGGAAGTGTAGCTATGCTATCACAATATCCTTGATTTGCAGGATCATTCTGTGTTTGATAAAATTCAATTCTATCTAGATCGTTGTATGTTAAATCTTGCATACTCATTTGCTCATTCTCTTGTACAGGTAAATTCCATGTACTATTATACATTTCGTATGTTGGAAGATTTGGTTTTGGTGGAGCAGGGACTATATCGCTTTGTCTAGTGATCGTTTTAGTATCCCATTGATAATCACACACTCTAGAACGATAATGTCCTATAAAGTCTAAATCCTTTGTATTAACACATAGAGCAGCTTTTTCTATCCATCTAGAAAAACCACCAGTGCTATCATATATTCTTAATTCTACTGTATATGTACCAGTTAAATCTAATAAAATTGGGAATTGATTTCCATCTTCTAAACTTAATAAACCACTCTCAACTGTATAATCGCTAGTATCATGTGTTATTATCCATTCTAATTCATAGAAGTTTCCATTTCCTATATTATTCCAATTATAAACAACCGGATTGTTCCATGGAGTAAATGTTGCGGTAGGACCTAATATACTGCTTGTCATACCGAAATTCATAGTCGGTCCACCATTCCAGTTATAAGGACTTCCTGGAGTTGGGCCACAACCAAATGTACATCCAGGTAAATAAGGACCCCATGTATAAGTTCCTGTATTATAGAAAGGCCATCCTGAATTACCGAAATTAGGTGGATCAAAAACACTACCTTCAGATACTGTGCTAGTTTGTCCATACGAATTTGTAGATCCTAACGGATATGAACTTTCTATGTAAGTATAATCGTATCCTGAGAAATTCAGATATTGAGTTGGACCTGCCAATGTAGGTACCCAATCTACTTGATTATATGTAACTTTCGCATCTTCCCAATTTAACTCAAACGAACAATTTTCTAAAACAAATGGAGCTGCAATTGGTGCACATGGATCATCTGGTAAATCATATATAGATCTATTACTATTACCAAACCATCCCATAAAGGCGCTAGAGTATTGTGCAAGAGGACCATCTCCTAGAAGATGCCATATGATAGGATATGCTGGTGGAACCGAACCAAATGCTGGTAGACCGTGAGTACCTCCAACGTTAGTTGCTCCAGGAGAAGCAGATACTGTCCAAAATGATAATGCTCCAGTAGGAGCTCCACCAACGATAGGTCCTAGTCCAGATCCACCGGTTGGTCCTACTATACTAGTTTGTGTAACGGTTAACCATTCATACGTTCCGATATTCATAGTTGCTGTTGGTCCATTAGTAGATGCAGTTCCTCCAGGCCAAGAAACAATAACACCCCACTCATCTGTCCCGGTTGCTCCAGTCATAGCTTGAAACGAACTAAAAGGTTCTATTGTTTGGGAATTCCAAAGATCTGCCATCCCTGATATAATTTGTCCTAGGGTTGCTCCAACTAAAGTATTAGTATATGTTAATGTAGCACCAGTCACTTGATCAGTCCATGTCCAAGTATCACCATACGCAGCATTATTAAGAGGTATACCTCCAATGTTGTTAGCGGTAAAACCAAATTGTTCAACTAGGAATGGAGTATTTCCAGCCATATTCAAATTTGGTGGTATTTTTATTCCAATAAAATTATTAGGTGCTAAGTCAGTTATTAAACTACATCCATCTTCTGGCATAAATTTAACACATGGATTTATGTTTAATTCTATATCATCAATTCTACAAACATCATTCCATATATTTACATCGTATCGAGCATAGTAAACAGCCTCTCCAATGATATCAACAATCCTTGCATTTAGAGGTAAGAAATAATTTTTAAGTTTTTGTTTTAATGCAAATAACTTTATAAGAACTTCCTCATTACTAAATAAGAATGCTTCTTCTACAATAGGTATACCATCATCATCAAAGCTTCCACTATCTCGAGTTATGTCATAAAATAAACCAAATTTAGAAGTCTTTTTATAAACTTTATTAGGTATCATTGTCGCATCACCCATTAAAGCAGTTTTAGGCTCTGTACTAAATAAATCTTCAATAGGAGTTTGCTTATATCGTATTCTCGATTCTTCAGCTTCGTTTTTTCCAAGATATTCATCGATATTTAGCCAGTATTCTTTAAGAGTAACTTGGTCGTACCCAAACCATTTTAGTATGTTGATTAAAGCTTTGTATGAACCCGTGAAAGGAAATATATTATCCCATTCTAATAATAGCTCCTTTCTTTTAGCATTTAATTTAATATAATCAGGTAAAATTTCATTAATATCCACATCATCAAAAATCTTAAAATCTGAATTATTTATAGTTGATCCAAAATTTTCGATCATCGTTTCTAATCGATCATCTTCACCTTCAGTTTCTCCGTAAAATGTAATTTCTGCAAATACATGAGTTGCACCAATACTAGTTACTCCAATTCCTGCAGTACAACCAAAGTTATTAGGACTAGGTCCAATTTCATATAAATAATTAGGATCTATTAGTTGTAAAGTCCTCGAATACGAATCTTCATTCTTAGATTGCAATCCTACTCTGATAGACAATGCCTCAGCATTCCAAGTACTACCTGGCGATGTACCAACAGCTTGACCAGTACCACCGGTTAGGCCACCAACAGGAGGTATAACTGGACCAACTAAATCTAAAGCATTAGAATCTAATGTTATATCTAAGCTATCATGTTTAATTACAGTTGGTGTAGGTCCTGGATAATTTTCAATAGACCATAAAAATAATTCAGGAACGTTAGAGTATGTAGAACCAGCTTCAGTATCTTTCCACCTCGCGAGTATATTATTATATGTAGCTCCTGGACACCAAGAAGATAAATTTAATTTCTTTGGGCTGTATAGATTACCTGCGTTCATAGGAACTGGAGTTTCAGCTTCCTGTAAAACGTATAATGGTTCGTATTCAATTAGATCAGTAGAAACTTTATCTAAATAAATAGTACCTGTCCATTTATCAAGATCTTCGTTATATGTAAAGTTGCAGTTATCTCCAGCCTTATCAAAAAATCTCCACCATGAATAATTTTGTCTCTTTAAGCTCATTATATTAGTTTATATTCTTATCATTTTTAGGAACTGTGAAATTAAAATATGTTCTAATTACTTTAACCGCATCTATTTGCTCTACAACAACATCATTAACATAAGATAAAAATTTTCTTATTGGTTCGTTACTTTGAAATCTTGGCATCATAGTCCTTTTCACTATGATATCTTCTTGATGATAGTCGAATCCTTTATGGAGACGTTTAACACCAAACTCTAAAGCCTTGCTATATAAATTCTTAGGATTTTTTTCTTTCATTACTCATTAAGATGTTTTTATTTTGTGTCATAATTTGTTGAGAAAGATTCTCAGGAATTATTTCATCGATCATGATATTAACTGATGCTATATTGTTATTTTTAATATCTGTATTTATGTATACTCCATTGTGGTCGGTCCATCCACCTCGTATAATAGGCATTTCATTAAGTCCTATTTCAATGTCTCCAAATTTATCTAAACCTAATTGAGGATTCTCTATAACGGTTCCGTTAGGTTCTGCGGTAGTAACAGCACTTCGTTGCAGCATAACTTTAGTAGTTATTGGAGTTCTGATAGACCTGATTGCATCTATTTCGTAAGTAGTCTTATAATAATATCCATTAATTAATGCCTCTTCGTTTACTTGTGAAATAAATTCTATATTCACTGAATCAATACCACTAACTGTTTCTAATAAAGCAACTATATCAGATTTAGGAATCTTATCTCTACGTTGAACATTAATAAAGTATGATGCTAATAATGCAAGAATATCACTACGTAAACTATCAGTATCTACTCCAGAAAAGATTCTTAAAGAAACATTTAACTCGTATCTTGTAATTATAGGATCAACTACACTCAATTCAGTAGAAACAACCTGTCTTCCGCTTTTTTGTATGTATGTTATTAGTGCTTTCTTTTCATCTTGTGATAAAACAAAATTAGATTCTGCCGTGGTATAATAATCGGTATCCAGCGATAATTTACTTTGAACGTTTGGTACTAAAAATAAATAAACTACATTGTCATCATCTAGATATTCATCGTCATACGTATTATATGCATTAACATAAGAAAAATCGAATCTAGATAAAAACGCTATATAATTATCTGAATTAGCAAGAACTAAAGCTCTAGAAGTTCTTGGGGCAATTAATCTAGTTAAATCTAAACTTTCTTCCGGAGAACCTAAAACTAACGGTGCTGCTACACTTACATTAAAAACTTCGTTAAGATCAACTTCTTCTCCTATATTACTAGAACCTTTATCCATAAATTTCCAAGTTAATATATCAGAATTTGCGTAAAGATTTCCTCGAATACCTGCTGTTGTAATATATTCAACAGTTATATTTGATCCGTTAGTAGGAACGTATCCAAAATCTTCGTTACCAAAATAAACATCTATTCCATCGTTAATTCCGGTTTTTAATATGCATGATTTTTCATCTTTAGTCATATCGTAAAGCGAATCTACAATTCCATATTGTTCACCATTAACAAATACAAAAACATTATCTTGTTCTATTGATTTTGGAGAATTGAAATTATAACTCTGTAAATTAGAACCATTTGCAATAACGGTTTGTTCTTCTACTTCACCTTGAATAACTCTAAAATAAAATATGTCATTAACTGTCAAATCAATTTTTATTTTCCCTTGAACATTATCTACCTTAACAAGATAAGTTAACCCTGTGTTTTCATTCATTATACGAGTATTATTAGTAACGAATAAATAAGGAATTCCTAATTCTCCTTGGGCACCTGTTTTTATATTCATTGCAAACGTACCTCTTGCGCTGATAGCCCTAGTTGGATTATGTCCAGCTAATCTAGCTAATCCGTATACTGATCGCTCCTTAAACGCAGTAAATATATTTAATTCTACGATCGCATCTTCTATATAATAGAAAACCATTTGAGTTAAATTCTGTAATACAGAAAGTATTTGACCAAACGGAGATGCTGGCGTAAACGTTGCCTTAGCCTTCTGATAAGTCCTAACTAAGTAATCTTGAGTTTGATTAACTAAGTCGCTAAATCTAATTTTACTTTTTTCGAGAAAATTATTATTTGTATTTCCTAATGCCATTTAATGTTTTATGTTTTTATCCTACTATAACTGAAAACTTATCAGTTCCATTTATTTCTATTGATACTTGTGCAATATCTTTAACAGTACCCTTAAAAAACTCGACATCGACTACGTAAGAAAAGTATTTACCTAATGTACAATATGTGTTTATTTGTTGAGTGACTGCCGCCTTCAAAGCAGAAGACGATAAACTAAACGACCATATATACTCATCTAAACTTGCACCAAAATCTATATTACCCAAAACCATAGTTTTTGAGGTAAATAGACAGTTTTCTATTTGCTGTTTGAATAATTCTAAGCTGTTCTCCATTTCTAATTGCCCAACTATGTAATTGGGGTCTTGTGGATTTCTTGCATAAAGATCGTTTAACATTTGTTTTCTGGTAAGAGTATTATACTCATTTTATTTTTTTAATTTCATCTACCACAACGATAGATTCACATATTATCATAATATATTTATCCTTTACTATTTATTATCATTTCCGGATGTGAAGAACCAATCCATTCCTTCGTCTGTTTTTATTTCTTCTTCAATTTTTTCTACTGCATTTTGACCTTCTTCTCTAAGTAAATCATAATTTATAGTCACACCTCCAGGTAAATTAAATGCAAATGTACCAAGAACTCTAGATAATTGAGTTTTTGCTTTTGCACAAACATATCTAAAAAAGATTTCATCTTTCATTAAATAACCTACTGGCAATTCTTCATATACTGTTATAACTACATCGTTTTGTGGCTTTTCTCCTAAGAAAACTAATTCCTTAGAGTTAGTATTAAAATTATAACTAATTGGATGGAATAAAACATGACTTGCCAAATCTATCCAATACTGGTATATGGTTGCATACATTAATGCTTCCGTAGAACCATCTATTGTATAAATATCCTTAAATAAAACTTTCTCTAATGAAAAGTCAGGCATACTTTGCATAGGATCATATAAACTAAATCCATCTTTAACTTGCCTAACAGCAATGATAGAGTAAATGCAATCCGGCATTTTAATAGTTCCATATTGAGAGTATGTAGGTATCTTTTCAAAGTTATCTGCAGGTATTACATAATATCTTTCCTGTACAGAATACTCATACTTTTTGTAAAACCATTTAGCAGCATATTTAATAATACGCTTAAGTTCAGTAACCGGTACACTAAATGGTAATGCACAAGATACTGTTAGCTCTTGTTGAACTTCTGCTAAAAATTCATCCTGAGCTAATTGGTTTTCTGGAATTTGTCCATTATATACATTTTTGAAATGATCAGTTTTTCCCATTTTGCGTTTCTTTATTTATTATAGATTTTTGTATAATCTATTAGTTCCGTTTGTTTTGATACTTGCGAATGAATTCCAAGTCTACCACTAGCAATTTTGCCACCTTTTATAATTCCTTCAATAGTTGATAATTTTCCTGTTATATATGTATTCTCTATTTCGCTTGTTCTATTTATATATGTATCTCTAAGTCTAGAATTTTTAACTTTACAAAACCTATATAAATTACATTCACTTAACGATGAATTATTTATTCTGCATTCAAAGAAAGAACATTTTTCTGCATATTGAATAACCAAATCACAATTGATAAATTCCCATTCGTGTATTGTATAAATGTTTGCTATAACATTTTCAATTTGTATTCTAGACATTGCACTGTCATAATTTATAGAACCTTCAGTAATATCAGATGAAGCCAATAGGTCAAAAATTTGATCTCTAAATTTAGCATATTTAGACTTAATAATCTGTGGATTTGTATCTAGATCTACAGTTAATTTAATTTTAGGATATGCTTCAGCAAAATGCTCATATGAATCATAACCCTTTAGTATACGATCGCTGCTTTTAATTATTTTCTTAAGATCCGCTTTATTTTTATCTGTATAATTAGGCATAAATAAACATTTAGATAAAAAACCATTGTATATACCTATAAGATCTAATGCTTCTACAATTTTATATTCATAATCTTTACCGCCAATATATCTAAATTCTACGAATCCATCTTTAACGCGATTAAATAATACTCCGAAGAATTCCATATTTGGTAAAATATAGTTAAAATCTTGTACATTTACATTTTCAGATCGATAAAATTTATTTTGCGGCAATATATTTTTAATAGATTTGACATATAAAGAATCCTTTTGGCTAGGAAAAAACTTCCACATCATATCTTCATTAAATTCTAAAATAAATTTAAGAATATCTAATTTCTTAATACTAATAGGGATCAAAGCTTCGTTATACGAATAATCTACCTTGGCAATACAAGTCTCATCGGTATAACAATACTCTTTAATTAACGAAAAGGCCTTAATAACCGTTTGTCTAGATTCAGAATATGGCATAGGAGCTGATATAAAAGAAAATCTTTCGCTTCCTAGGCTATAAGATTCTTTTATATAAAATTTTCCATTTTCTGGGGTAAATTCATCGGTCGTTATTACGATTACTGGAGTCTTTAGTACAGAAGAAAATTTCTCAGCAACCTTCTTTATACTAAATTTACAAAAGAAATCTAATTCTAAACCAATGTATGATGCTATCGCAAGCCTTTTGTCAGAATAAGCATTAAAGTCCATATATGAGGATATTTTTATTTATATATTCCCGCTATATTTTGAAGAACACCTTTTTAGATTCAGGTTCAATTTTTATCAAATTTAGGGTAATATCTTCGCCTTCTTCTAATCCGTCTATATCAATAAATTCAGGAATATCAGAGACATGTAATAAACCAACAATTTTAGGTTCTAACTCAATAAATAAACCATATTTAGTTTTCTTTCTAATTTTACCTGTTACCTCAGACGGTATATTATATTTCTCTAGAACATCGTTCCAAGGATCCATAACCGGAATAAACTCCTTCTGTGTTAAAATTATTCTATCGTTAGATGCTAATTCCTTAACGGTAAAGTCGATTTCATCTCCAGGAGTCAAAGTTCTATTATTAAATTTATGTAAATCCTCTTCATCTAAATCAGATTTATGTATTAAACCAGTAAGACATTTATTAAATTCGACAAATACTCCGAATCTAGTAGTTCCTGTTACAAATCCACCAAATGCATCACCAGGATCAATGGCATCTAATGCCTGTGGAATTAATGCTCTTAAATAATCTCTATGAGAAACTACAATATAATCTTTTTCTTTTGAATAGTTTATAGGACATACATAAATAGATGTATCTAAAAGTTCTTCGAAATTTACTAATTTATTTACACCACCTAACGAACCTGGCATAAAGCATCTAACTCCTTCAATATCTAAAAAGTATCCACCATGAATAAGTTCCTTTACATATGCTAGATACGCGGTTGGTTGTCCTATTGAATCGAAAATTTCTCTATATTTTACATGTTTGATTGCTTCGCTGTAAGAAACCTCTAACTCACCAGAACGATGAAGATTAGATCGTTTAATTATAACATCAATTTCAGCATTTACGCTAAAACTTTCTATGTATTCTGGTTTTTCTTTGTGTAAATCTAATAGAGCAGATTCTCTCCAACCGATATCCACGTATGCATATCTATTACCTATTGAATCTATAGTACCTTTAACTAAATGTCCTTCATTTGGTATTAGTAACTCTTTAGTAGTGTCGTTTATTAAATCGTAAAGGTGTTGAGCGTTTGGCTCGTGTGAAAAAACTTTATCTTTATCGTTTTTTACTTTGATCTTTTTGTTGTGTTTTCTTTTGCTTCTATCGGTAGCTTCGTAAGCTTCCCAATCAAAATCTGCTAAAGGTTGGATATGTGCAGTGTAGGAATTATTTGACATTCAATTTATTTTAAGGGTTATTGTAATAATATAATCTATATATCTAAGTTTTCTGTTTGTATTTAGATGACTATTCCTGTTCCAACACCTGGAGCAGTAGTAGCTTGTGCAGTAGCTGAACCGACGGTAGGTATTCCTGGTGCAACGGTTGTTTGAACTAATCCAGTTCGTATATAAGCATCTATATTTAATACTAATACTGGTGTAAGTTTTGCAGCAAATACCATTCCAAATAAATCAGCAGCCTTTTCCATATCTATTGTTTCATATCCTTCCTGTTCATTGTTATTAACTATATTAGCAATAGGATTAGCTATACCTTTTGAACAATCAACTGCAACGTTAATATCAGGCAATCCTAACGGTTGTTCTAGTTTTATATCTTTCTCTTTATCGGTTGGATCCATACCTCGTTGATATAAGTAAATAGATTCTCTTGCTGCTTCATTTATCGCATCAAATAAAGTTGGAAATAAGGTTAATGGTACTAAAGGCATATTTTTTGTTTTTAATTTATATTATATATTTGCTTACATAGACGGTCCATCCACTGAAACAGTAGAAGATCTAGTTTCTGGAATTTTAGTAGATTTTATAGGAGATCCTATCACTGTTTGAATAGGAATCATAGCTGCAGATAATTTCGATAATTGAGCACCTAGTGGACTTAACGGAGGAATACTACCAACGATTATAGCTTGTTGCTTACCAAAGCTTTCTACGGCCTTTGCTAAATTATTTATTTCATCGGCTAGCGCATCTAATGCTGTAACATTTTTTTCGCCTAATGTAGCAGGTTCATCGGATTCATCTTCCTTTCCTATACTAATGTGATTATCTTGTATATGAATAATCTTTCCTCCAGAATGTTCTATATAAACGGTATTATCTGGTCTTATGTTTACCTTACTTTCATTATAATTTAACATCAATCCAGTTTCTTCTGTAAAGAAAATTTTGATAGGCCCTGGTTGAGATTCTGTATCATATATTAACGAATGTGCATTCTCATAAGAGGCCGAAATCTCATCTTTAAGTTCATTAGAGATCCGCTGGTTGAATGTATAGATTGGGCAATATATATTACCATTATCAAATTTAACATTCACCAGAGAGTCCAATTTAGGAACAGAATAGAATCCACCTCCACTGTTCGAACCTGCAGTTATATTTGATGATGGTACTGCCCATGGTAAAAGAGTTGGATCTAATCCTTCAAAGAATCCAAATACCTCAATTTTAACACGTCCTATCTTTAATGGATCTTCGATATCTTTTACAACACCACAATAATTTCCATCTCTAACATTATCCTTAAAAAAGTCTTTTTGTGTAATCTGCATTATTCAAATATATTTCCTGATGGGCTGTTACTCGGATCAGTATTAGTTAAAGATGATCCTTCCTTTTGAGAACCGTCTGTGATATTTCCATTTGCTGGTGTTGAAGAATCGTTGTAAACGTTTTGATCTATATTTTCTTTAGTATCATTAGAAAGCGATGGAGAACCATCTGTGATATTTTGACTAATTTTCTCTCCACCATAATTAGATAAAGAAGGCGATGTAGATCTTTCATATACGTTACCTCCAGCTTGAGCCATATGTCCAGGTGTATTTAATATAGATCTACCAGCTTGTTTAATAGCAGATCCTATTGCAGCTACTCCTCCAGGACCACCTAATGTAGATAAGCTAAGACCGTATATATTACCTAATGCTAATGCAGCTATTTTAGAATTTGCAAAACTTTCAACTTGTTTCAATCCTTGTTCTGCTAAATTACCTAAAAAGTCTTTTGGATTCGCTATTGCCTGAGCAACATTAAATTTAATCTGGCCAGTGACTCCTCCGTCTAATGCATCTAAAGCAGCTTCGTCTAACGCAGGTATCCAACTATCTGCAACCGGATTTTTATCCCACCACTCATACATATTTACTTCCTCTACCGCTTGGTATTTTATTGTTAATTTTTGCTTTATCCCATCTCCAGGATCAGCATGACTTAATGTTTCTAAATGACCAGCAGATTCGGTAGGATCAAATTCACAAAAATCAAAATGAAATAGATTTCGTGTTGTGCTCATAGGAACGCCTTCTACTATATTTACATTAGGATTTGGCGGATCGTTTAGAATTTCATTCATACCAGTTAAATCAGCAGCGAATGTAGCCGCTTTAGATTTGAACGTTTTAGCTGCATCAGCTAATCCAGTAAATTTACCGTTATCATCTCTAAAATCTGCGAATGCTTGTGCATTAGGATTTGAAATCCATCTTTGCTCATATACATAAACCGACATAGAAAACTGTCTTAAATTTTTAGGAACTACTTCTCTTCTATATTTCCAATCAAAGCATGCCTTTCTATATAAATCTATAAGAGCAGTCATACGTAAATCTATAGATTCTAAACATTCGATTTCTAATTTAGTATCTTCTTTAATTAAAGGAATCGATAAATCATGCTTCCATGCATCTTTCAAACCTGTTAAATTTTGAAAAAACCAAGGAGTTTGATTATTAATGCCATGTAAAATTCTTAAAAATTGTTTAAGATAATATGCACGTTGTCCATCTCCAATCGAAGTTAAAAAACCTAATGCAGTATTTGTTGGTGGAGCAGAATCAACAGCAGCACCCCATAATAAGCCGCTATCTGCTTGATCGAAATTAAACAATAGTTTGAATCCTAAAACAGTAGGATCTTGTGTGTTTAGGTAACGATTATCCGTATAATATGGATTCGTTTTCGCAAAGGCGTTTTTAGCCGGATCAGTATATGGTATTACTTTAGTCATATTATTAGTTGTCTGAATTGCTTGCAGATATCGGCCATTCTCTTCGAAGAAGCGATAGGTGCTGCATTATTTTACTGTTATCTCTACTATATTTATACGTTATTTCTGAAATGACATAATATCCAGAAAGAAATTCATTTTTAACCATCTGACCAGGTTCACTGTAATTTGCAGCTTCATCGGTTTCTGCATTTGTAGGTTGTTCATCATCTCCTAATTGTCTATCTCTATTTTCTAACGTTTTATTTTGAACTTCTCCTGTATTGTATATAATAACCGGTATTCTTTGGTATCTATATAAAGCCCAATTCACAGCTTCTAATATAACCGTCATACTCATTTTGTTAATTTCTGAATTATTTCCTATATTATTTGCAATTGCAAACATATAGTTTGAATGAACATTTTCAAATTCTTCTGATGGTTGTTTTCCTAAATACTTAGCTTTTGTATTATTCTCCCAATACTCTGCTGGATCCGTAGCTCTACCTCTCATAGGTATTTCACTTTCTTCTGATCCTGGTGTATTTAACGGAGTTATTAAAAATTGTTCTAATCCCTGAAATTCACCATCATTATTATTTTCATTTAGATTAAGATATTTAACGTTTCGTCTATATCCGTTAGCCATCCAAATTTCTCCAGTTTTATTTACAAGATTATATGATGCAATATGCATATTGGTTCCTGCAACATCTTGGCTATTAGACAATCGTAAACTACCAGGAACTCCATCTTCTGAAGCAGCATCCTGTGGTGATTGCATAGAATAATCTATTTGTGATATCGCTGTTACATCTTCCATAACATCTTCTAAACTAAATTGCTTATTTATATTAACCATACATAAATAATAATGTAGATCTACATACGAAGTAAAAAACGAATCGTCATCCTTATATGCAGATCTAGTAGTCTCAGCTATCCATTCATCTCTTCCTGTATCAGCACATATCCTAGCCATTAAATCATCAGTTCCATCTTCGTTAGATGCAAAACCTAATTGCAATCCTTCTGCACATTCTAATAAATGATCAAACGAATTGCCTGGTTGAAATCCCTGTACTACATCGGCAAACATTAAAGGAACTTTCATTATACAATTAAACGTATACTTTGCAGGTTCTCCATCGGTAGGTTCTTCATCTTCACTTCCTCCACCGGCTGGAGATCCAGGTACTGATGATATACTAGAAATATCAAAATCTATTCTAATTGGTCGATATGTAGTTATAGGTCTCGGTTTCAAGTATAACGAAACAACATAACCATCTAATGGATATTCTAAATCTGTTAGTTTTCCAAGACGATCATCTACAACAAACGTTGCAGTTGGTAAGAATCCATCGTTTTTTAATTCCATAAACGATAAATCCTGTATTTGAATTTTATTAGTACCTATTTGAACTACCGGAAACAAACCACCCTCCATTGTTTGCTGTTGCATTGTTTGATTATCGTTTTCTGGTGAACTTTCGTTTTGTGCATCTACACTTTGTTCATCCTCTACGAAAACTTCATCTAATGCAAGAGTAGGTTCTGTTATAGTTAGTATGTCTCTATCGACCGTTGCCATATTTATGTCTGATTATTCTTATTACTTCCACCATTCCTATAATTAGCAAAAATTAATGCACCTGCCTTTGTGGTAACCGCAGATTCTCCAGGTTTTAATTGGTTTGATGGTGTTATTGTAGAAGATCCATTTTGTTTACTTGCAGCCAATGCTGCTAATTTAGCTAATCTTTCTTCTGTAGGTTTGCTAAATCTATTTTTATCTATAAATGCACGCTTAACTTCTTCTATTTCTTTCTTACTAGGTTTTGGTTGAATATACATTGTTTTTGCACCATCTAATTTAGGTATCAATAATAAATCACCTTCGTTAACCGCAAACGGATTTGATATTCCATTAAATTTAAGTATGATATCTGTGTGTATATCTGTACCATATGCAAACATGGAAATAAGATCCGGTCTCATTGCGTATTCTTCATTAACTATAACAGTTCTTGCTATAACAAAATTAGGATCTGCAAAGTTAGGCTTTAACGTAGGTTCTGTTAAATCAGTAACCATCTTATCAACACCATAATAATTAGTCTTTGTTATGATTCGTTTAAGATTCATATATTTTAAGTTTAACGCCATATGTTATGTTGTATATTTTGATGTGTTTTCAATTCCACCAGCACCAAGATTTTGATGATTTGGGAATCTCTGTGCTAATATATCTTGTACGTTAGCTTCTTCTCTTTCCATTGCTGGTTGATTTCCACTTAAAACCGAAGCAGTTGCATTTTGATTCTTTGTTTGATTATACTTTTCACCACCGGCTGCAGCCACTTGACCGTAGTACGTAGTTTTAATAAAGTCTAATGCAGAACTATATAATCTTTCTCCATTACCAGGTGCAAACATCATTTGAACATCATCTCTATCTCTAGGTCTCGCAGGTTTTAATGTACAAGTAACTTTTAATTTTGTAGGAAAATCATCTTTACTAAGAGGTCCATCTAATGCAATTTCGGTATTTTCTAAAATTAAATTACCAACACTAAGCATAGGTCTAGAAGGATTTCCTAACATTAAATGCCATTCACCAGTATCTTCACCAGTTAATAAAGCCATTGTTGCTTGAGCCTGTGGTCTACCCATCTTATCCATAGCGGCACCACCAGCTCTCATAGCCACATTTCCACCAACTGTTTTTAATGCATTTCCAATACCTTCTAGGGATAATCCCTTACCTCCAGTTAAATCGTTCATTCTAGAAGATAATCCTGTAGTAAGTTTATCTAAGAATGTTCCGAAATCACCTTTTGCTAAAGCAGCCATTCCATCCTGTCCTGCAATAGGATTTGATGTTCTTGCACCACCAACAAATCGTTTAGCTCCTCCCCAAAAATCACCACGATTATACGTGACCATTAAAACGTTCATTAATAAATCTAAAAACGCGATCTTACCATTTATTCCATCGATTGATTTCATTTCATATTCAAATACAACCTTTAGAGATTGCTCAAAAAATAAACCACGTTTACGAACCATCATTTTATCAATAACGTTAATAGGTCCTAAAGTCTTATTTGTTTGGTTTGCGTATGGATCTAAATTAGCAGCTCCACTTCCCTTTGCAGCATTCTTAGAACCACTAGTATCAGAAGCTTGCATTAATTTTCCAATCATAGATCCTCCACCCGCACCACCATATCCACCACCTTGATATGTTTGTATTTCTGATTTGAATTCTTCCCAATTTAATTTTACAGAAAATTTCATTAGTTCACTAAGCTTATTAGTTTCTCCATCCATCCAAGAAACCATTCTTCCAATATCGGGAGTTCCTTGTCTTTCTACATTTAATAAATTATCTGTAGCAGGCATCCCAAATCTACGTAAAGTAATCATATAGTTATTTGGAACCTTTCCATAGTTTTTAGCCCATAAGAAATCTTCCCAAGAATACTCACATGCATTTTTACTTTCTCTGCTCCATTCTATTATTCTAGCAGCTGTAGGATTTCGATCAATCTCTCTAGGCTTCCATCCAGCATCATCTTCAAAATAATTTACTGAAGTAGTTCCGTTTTGTCCTAAAGAACCACCATAGTAAAATGTGTAAAACCTATTAAATAAGGCCTCCTTACCTTTATATTTAGATTCTTGATCTGGACCTTGAGGTAAATCTACATCCTTATTATAGGGACTTGTAAGTGGAGCCGATTGAGCAGCCGCTGAACCTCTTTCGTAGGTTTTCCAATCTCGTCCTCTCATAGGAGTATCTGCCATAGTAAATTAGATTATTTTATTATATTATATATCAAAGGCTCTTAATGAATTGATCCCAAGATTCACCAGCATCAGTAATTTTTTGTACTAACATGGTTTTAAGCCTAGCAAAGAATTCAGTTTGAGTATCAAATCTTAATTTACCTGAATAGAATTTTCTAGTAGATAAGTCTTTAGTTTCTGATAAATTTCGTAATATAATAAAGTCTTGTATTTTATTAAACATATCGACTAAATCATTTTTGTATCGAGTAGTATGGATAGAATCAATAACAACATAAAATCTTTCAGAATCCTTTTGTATATAATTTTCTAGTTTTAATGTAGTATCTATCTCAGTAGGAATCCAAAATGTTCTAGGTTTTTTGCCAAATCCGTTAGAAAACGAATTATTTATAAAGTGATTCCTAAGAAAGTAAATGTTATCGTAAAATTTTATTATCTGTACTAAATATAAGGGATTATATTCATCGAACTTAATATCCTTAATTATAACTTTTACCGGAATAAGTATGTTAGGATCATTTGAAGAGGTTACTAGAGAGTGTGCTAGTGAACCTTTATTTATCAATTTGTGTTTTATCATTATTCAAATTAACAATTTCTATAGTGTCAAATTCTGTTTTGATATCATCAATATCATCATCTTCTGCAAGCACTAATTTATATTTTAGATCATACGTTCTTAATACCCTTTTTAATGCACGTATAATATCAACTTCTAAATTTTCTAATAGATAATATATTCTATTACTTTTTTTGTTCTCTAAAATAGTATTTATTTTTCTAATTATATAGTATTCTATTATTCTTCTATCAGGAACATTCTTATAAATATCATTATTTTCTAATTTTGACATAATGTCATGGTAATTAACAACTTCTGTAATTTTATCCTTCTTAAAGTTTTCATTAAAGAGTTTCAAATTACAATGAACGATGATAAATTCCTTTTCTACTATATTTTCTTCTGTCAAAATCATTTATTTTATTTTTAATTTAGGTGATCTAATGCCTCGTCTTCTTTCATAGTTTTTTCTAAACCACGAATATATTTTAATTCTTCAGTCAGATCCTTTTTAATTTGTTGGATATCCTTTAAGCTAGGTTCATAATGAGTACCCCATCCTGTCTTAAAACCTAAAACATTCATATCAAATTTATTTCCAAAATCGATACCTAGATCATCTGAAATATCATAAAACAATTTCATAGTATTTATGAATGACGTTTTTTTATCATCTTCTGTTTCATAAACACATCTAACAACCTTACCTTGACCAGCACTATTAAAGTTAGTTTCGGTAACTGTTTTAATTACACCATTCGATGCTATTTCTAATTTAACTTCTAGCATCTTCTTCAAATTCCTTTAATCCTTGACTAACACATTTATAACAAGTTGTAGATAATATATGTTCACCACCGACCTTACTTGGTTTACCGCATACTTTACATTCCATATACCAAGCTTTATTTTTTTCGTTCCAAGCGGTACCTTCTCTAAATTCTAGAGTATATCCAAGTTCATTTGTTTTTTTCATAAAATTAAATTAAATTATCCTCAACATCTTTATGTAAAGACCATATCTTTACAGTATCGTACCAAGCATCTATTTGTTTATCTATTTCTTTTTTAGACAATCCATCCGCTTTTAATTTATCTCTCCTAAGACCTTCTTGTTCTCCTAACCTTTCTTTTTCTATATCAAGAGATTCTCTCAAATCGTTTACTCTAAGAGTTTTTCCTTCTTCTCTAAACTCCTTTTTCATTTCATTGAATTCTGCAGTCGATAATCTTTTTCTCATTTGCTTTAAGAAATGCTTTCTTTGCTTTCTTCTTTCAGATCCCTGTTTACCCATTTTATTTATTTTTTATATTAAAAGTTAATTCCGGTTCAATGCCTTTATCTCTGATATCTCGTCTTTTAGATTTTATAAAGGCGATAAGTCTATTTTTTAATTCAATACATTCTTCAATAGTATTAAATTGTAAAGATATATCATCGATCAAGATCTCTGACGGAATCATATTACGTGTGTGTAGTTTCATATTAAATTATATATTCGTCCAAAAAATCAGTTAGAATACCAATCATTTAGAGAAGACTTAATAAGATTTTGTAGAAATTTAGATGGATCTTTAATTTTACTAAGTGTATAATTACTCAAAACATCTAAAATATCCTCATCAAATGAATCTTGCATAACAGCAAGAAATTTCTTATTAGGCAATTCTAAATTTATACGAGCATTTAACTTAATCTTTTCCTTTTTAGATTTTTCTAATATAGGAATTAATGGACTATCTACCGAAGGTGTAACGATATTAGAAGGTTTATCTTCATCATCATATGATAGTCCTGCTGTCATTTCATTCCTTTTATATTGTTTTGACTTTTCAATAGCAGCCTTTACTTCTCCATCGTTTTGTGCTAGATCTAAATTTAATATATCTTGATCGTGAAAAATTTGCACCATAAATTCATCTAATACTTCTCTACTACATTTATTACCAGATTCAAATATCAAAAATTTAGGACTTTTTGGTTGCTTAGCTTTTGCATGTTCTACTGCACCGAGATTTTCACCTTTTATCCATTGATAGCGTTCTTTCATAGTTGTCATATTTTATACCATTTAAGTATTATATGAATGAAGTTAATTATTGTTTCAATTAGAATGATTCCTTACTTTATAGCTTTAGCTGGACCTTCAGGACCAGCACCATCTTTTTTAACCTTACATGGAATTGGATACGATGCGTTATATTGGTTAATTGAATATGTATAGCTAGATCTATCCATAAGTTCATCGTTAGAAGTTTGTATTCCAATAGCTAATTGAAGATCGCAACAAATCTCAGTTTGCCATTTTTCTGGTGGGTAAAAGTTCCAATTTCCACAGAATGTACCGTTCGGTTGTACGGTGAAGTCAACGTAATTAGTACCAGGTTGACCAGCGAAAGTAACTGATAATCCATTATCTTTTATATTATCGTTAGAGTTTACAGCTGAGCATAAATATCCTATTGCTTGTACTCTAACGACGTTACCTGCAGCTGAAGGTGATGCATATCCTTTGAAACATAGTTCAAAGTAAGTACCTGAAGCTGGAGCAGGTGTGTTAATAGGAATGTATTTTTCTACTGGCCAGTGCACTGGAGCAAAGGATTGTAACCCATGTCCATTGTATATCATGGTTCCTTGCGACGATGTTACTCCTATATTATAATCCCATGGACCATTGTTCCATCCACCAAGTTCACCAATGTTTCCTATTAGCATTTCTCCAGCTCTAATTTCATTAATTGTCATTGAATTTTTAACAACCTCATGTAGATTAAAACCTTCTGTGGCGGTTCCACCACCAGCAGGTCCAGCAGGTCCAGCAGGTCCTGAAGGTCCAGTATATCCAGCCATACCTGTATTTCCAGCACTACCATCAAATCCTCTTGGTCCATATTTAACGTATTGAACAGTCATAGTTTCTGATTGAGCTGGCGGTACTCCAGATACTGATTGTGGATGGCCGTATAGCTGAGTTTCGGTAGCACCAAGACTATTATACTGTACTGATGCTCCTGTGATTTCAAATACCATAAATTCAGTACCAGATGATTCTGTTGTCTGTATAACAATTGCTCCATCAGTAACACCAGAAAGTGAAGTAACTCCCCATTCTTCAGTAAATGGTAATTGATCTCCACCAATATAATCGTATTGCGATACACTAACTTGAGTTGTAGCAAGACTCCAAACATTTGCACCTCCAGCATTCATTGTTGCAAATTCGCCAGTAGTTGGATTACTATTAACACCTTCGTAACTCCATTGAATTCCACCTCGTAGACCATTACCACCAGTACCTCCAGTGTTTCCAGTTTGTCCAGTAACTCCACCACTTCCTTGAACTCCTTGCGGAGTAAATGTCATGCATAATTTATCACCGTCTGTAAATGAACCGCTGTAATCTGTCAATCCCAATGGAATTGCACGAGTTGTTGCAGTTGGTGGATTAATTGGACTGTTTATATTCCATATCCCATAATTTTGTGGAGCTCCTATTACATTTATATGAAGAGTACCACCAAATTGACTATTGTTGACGTATTGGTTATCCCATGAATCAATAAAGGCATCGACTAAACTTCCATTTAATTGTGAAGTATTAAGAAATAGATTATTAGCATTAAAATTGATAGAAGATTGTAAAGATCCAATTCCTGAAGTCATTTGGCCATTAAACGGAGTAGCTGTAACTCCATAAGTGTATATCAATTGACAAGCATCAGCGCCATTTGTTCCAGCAATACCTGTCATTCCGGTCATACCTGTGCCACCTCTATTACCGTTACGAGTGTAATTAAATACTACGGGATGATTATCTGTAGGAGTTGAGCTTGCTGAATAAGCAGATCCACCGATTGTCCATATAGTTCCATTATCAGTAACGCTTGTTATTCCATATACTAAACAGTCATCTTGTAAATTATCATTATCTTGTATCACTATCCAACCGATAGGAGCATCTGTAGTAGAAGCATTACCTCCCATTGCTGTAAGAAATACCGATTGATCAGTTCCTTGATAGTCTGTTTTATTGATGTATATTTCAGTTGCATTAGTCCAGTTAACAGCATTAGTTGACATATATTCTGCAGTTGGGCCTCCTCCTGTATCTGTATCATAATGATATAGAATTCCACCTCTCCATCCATCAGAACCGCTTATTCCAGTCATACCTGTAGCTCCAGTAACACCAGCACCTGTCATTCCAGTAGTTCCAGCGATACCGCTCATTCCAGTCATTCCTGTAAGACCGGTAAGACCTGTGAAACCAGTTAATCCTAAAGATCCTGTAAGTCCTGTTGCACCGCTCATTCCAGTCATACCTGTTTGACCAACAGCTCCAGCAACACCAGCACCTGTCATTCCGGTCATTCCTGTAAGTCCTTGTGATCCAGTAAGTCCAGTCATTCCTGTGGAACCAGTAGCTGAAGTCATTCCGGTCATACCGGTTGGTCCACCAGCAGGTCCAGTAGGTCCAGTAGTTCCGATTCCACCAGTAAGACGTATAATTTTTAAGTTTGTTTCAACTGAAGATATAAACATATTACCTCCAGTAGTATTCTTTTGAGCGACTAACTTTATATCATACCCAACCGTTGCTCCTCTAGCTGCTTCGAATATACAAGCAGAGCTTTCGGTATTTATATCAGCAGAACCATGATCGAACCAAGTAACCGTACTACCAGGTATTCCTGTCCAAATTGCAGTTTGGTTATTTTTTTGCTCTAGCCAAATGTCTAAACCTTGATTACTTACGTAACCTTCAATTCCAATATCGTATTCTATATAATATCTTCCAGGTTCTCCTGTGTGAGCAATAGTAATTGTAGAATTAGTAGAACCACCACCACCAATAGAAGCAGATCCACCAGGAATAGCAGTGTATGGAGGATTGTCTATAATATCAACAGTACCCCATTGAATAGGAACCTCTTGTCCACTTCCGGTCGGCATTGTTTGATCACCGTTCATACGTACTTGTATAACCTTTTGATCTGAAAACTCTCCTGTTGGTCCAGTCATTCCAGTAGAACCAGTAGTTCCTGTAGATCCAGTCATTCCTGTAAGTCCAATTCCAGTCATTCCTGTAAGTCCTGTAACTCCAGTAAGACCAGCAGGTCCAGTAAGTCCAATTCCTGTAAGTCCTGTAACTCCAGTAAGACCAGCAGGTCCAGTAAGTCCAATTCCAGTCATTCCAGTAAGTCCAGTAGCTCCAGTAGCTCCATCTTGACCAGCAGTTCCTTGAGCTCCACTCATTCCAGTCATTCCCGTATTTCCGGTAGCTCCTTGACTTCCAGATCCTCCAGGACCAATAGGTCCAGCTGGTACAAATATCACAGATGCTAAATTAGCTGGTGGTACTGGTGAGAATTGATTTGGAACTCCTACAGGAACTCCGACATATGAATGCGCAGTTGTTCCATCACTTTGGCCAGAAGCACCACCATAAGAAGTTACAGCAAATACTAATACATTGCTACTATTGTTTTCTATTGGTTGAACATATATATGGCCTATAGTAGCTCCAGCTGATGCAAACCATGTTGATAAATACGTAGTTTGATCGTTAGCAAACCAATCATATTGGTTAAATCTAATCTCTGTAGCTGCGCTCCAAGTACTATTATTTAATGCAAATTCTTTATTCGTTGTTGCAGAACTGTTTGTACCAGCATCAAACTCCCAATTTAATCCTCCTCTCCATCCTGTATTTCCACTAGCTCCAGAAGAACCAGTAGATCCAGTATTACCAGTATTACCCACTTGTCCAGGACCACCAACGCTTCCAGTCATACCGGTAGAACCAGTAGATCCTGTAAGTCCAGTCATTCCAGCAAGACCAGTTTGTCCTACAGCTCCTGCAGGTCCTATATTTCCTTGCGGTCCTTGAATTCCTGTTTGACCTGTATTACCCTGTGCTCCAGGATTTCCTTGAGTTCCAATACCGGTCATTCCTGTAGAACCAGTAGATCCAGCAACTCCAGTCATTCCAGTAGAACCTGTAAGTCCTTGAACTCCGGTCATTCCAGTAGAACCAGTAGATCCAGCAAGACCAGTTTGTCCAGTAGATCCAGTCATTCCAAAATTACCACTAGCATACCAATCTACGTTTATTATATCATTGTCAGCCCAAGGACCGCCATTACCTGAAATATATTCTAGATTAACTACGGCCGCAGTTCCTGTGATACTTACAAGACCAGTAATACCCCATATAACATAAGTATCAGGGTCTGTATCCTTTCTAAAGTGTAAATATGAATGAGGTTGGTTTCCTGAGAAGGATGCGCTATACATTACATCCCAATCTTGTAAGAAAGATTGAACTGATGCATTTGGTTGTAAAGCATTTACATGTAAGTATGCTATATTATTTGCTGTATAAAGTGAATTATTAGCTAAGCAAAAGTAGTTATTAGTAGGATTGGTAACTGAAGTAGCTTCGAATTTCCATTTTAATTGAGAGGCATTATCACCGGTCATTCCAGTAGCTCCAGTAAGTCCAGTGAGTCCTGTAGAACCAGTAGATCCAGTCATTCCTGTAGAACCTGAAGAACCAGTAGATCCTGTAAGTCCTGTAGATCCAGTCATACCTTGTATACCAGTCATTCCTGTAGAACCTGTAAGTCCTTGAACTCCAGTCATTCCTGTAGAACCTGTAAGTCCTGTTGCACCGATAGCTCCGGTTATTCCTGTTTGGCCAGTATTTCCAAAGTTACCTTGAACTCCAGTCATTCCAGTAGCTCCAGCTTCTCCTTGAGATCCAGTCATTCCTGTAGAACCTGAAGATCCAGTCATTCCTGTATTACCAATTTCACCTTGTATTCCTTGAGATCCAGTCATTCCTGTAGAACCAGTCATTCCAGTAGCTCCATTAACTCCGGTCATTCCAGTAGCTCCACTTTCACCAGCACCAGTAACTCCAATAGATCCTGTAACTCCTGTCATTCCTGTTTGACCGGCAGGTCCAAAAGTTCCATCAGCTCCAGTCATTCCTGTAGAACCAGTAGAACCGGTCATTCCTGTATTACCTATTGCACCTCCAATTCCAGTCATTCCAGTAGAACCAGTAGATCCTGTATTACCTATTGCACCTCCAATTCCTGTAGATCCTGTAGATCCTGTAGAACCTGAAGAACCGGTCATTCCTGTATTACCTATTGCACCTCCAATTCCAGTCATTCCTGTAGAACCAGTAGATCCTGTAGAACCTGTAAGTCCATTAACACCAGTCATTCCGGTAGAACCTATTGCTCCATCAACTCCAGTCATTCCGGTATTACCTATTGCACCTTGTGCTCCAGTCATTCCTGTAGATCCAGTAAGTCCATTAACACCAGTCATTCCGGTAGAACCTGTAAGTCCTTGAACTCCAGTCATTCCTGTATTACCTATTGCTCCTCCAATTCCAGTCATTCCTGTAGAACCTGTAAGTCCTGGAACACCTTGTATTCCTGTTTGGCCAGTAGATCCAGTAGAACCACTCATTCCAGTAAGTCCAATAGATCCAGTCATTCCTGTAGAACCTGTAGATCCAGTCATTCCGGTAAGTCCTGTAAGTCCAGTTTGTCCAGCATCAGAAGTTGGTCCAGTTTGTCCGGTTGGTCCACTAGCTGGTCCAGTTGGTCCGGTTGGTCCATCACCACCAGTTAATCTTACTATTTCTAAACTACTATTATTAAATACCCGTACTTCACCAGCACCTGTATTATATACACATAATCGTATTTTCTTTTGTGTTGAAGTTGCTTGCCAAATATAACTACCCATATAAGATATGGTATTAAATTGACTTGTAGCATTACTTATATTTTTGTACATTCCACCGAGAGTGTTAACCCATAACGATGTAGAACTATCGTATATTTGTAATTGAACTGTACAATCAGTATTAGTTTCTAATTCTGTTATATTTAATTGGAATAATACTTGATATCTTGCAGGATATGCATCAACTTCCCAATTTCCATCAGTTCCTACAGGAGCAGTCCAATTAGAAACACTACCAGAGGATCCAGTATATGTTGATGTGTCGATAGGAGCATATGTATTGAATCCTACTGGAACATAATTTACGGTAGCACCTTGATAATCTTGTATTGTAGTAACATATGCATACATTAGTTCCTGTTCCTGTGTTGGAGCGGTAGGACCAGTAGGTCCAACTAATCCAGTAGATCCTGTAGATCCACTCATTCCTGTAAGTCCTGTAAGTCCAGTAAGTCCAGTAAGTCCTGGAACACCTTGTATTCCTGTTTGACCGGTAGATCCTGTAGATCCTGTAGATCCAGTAAGTCCTTGAACTCCAGTAAGTCCAGTCATTCCTGTATTACCTATTACTCCATCAACTCCAGTCATTCCTGTAGAACCTGTAAGTCCTTGAACTCCAGTAAGTCCGGTAGAACCTGTAGCTCCAGCAACTCCAGTCATACCAGTCATTCCTGTATTACCTATTGCTCCTTGAACTCCAGTCATTCCTGTAGAACCAGTAGAACCAGTCATTCCTGTAAGGCCTATTACTCCATCAACTCCGGTCATTCCAGTAGATCCAGTAGAACCTGAAGAACCAGTCATTCCTGTATTACCTATTGCACCTCCGATTCCAGTCATTCCAGTAGAACCAGTAGTTCCTGTAGATCCAGTCATTCCTGTATTACCTATTGCTCCATCAACTCCAGTAGATCCTGTAGATCCAGTCATTCCTGTAATTCCAGTAGAACCTATTGCTCCATCAACTCCAGTAGATCCTGTAGATCCAGTCATTCCGGTAAGTCCTCGTAGTCCAGTAAGTCCAGTCATACCTG